>Ga0070399_1000539_pt1 | contig 42654 bp, 47 predicted proteins | sample BioMet4_FD_61217 | JGI IMG/M metagenome (GOLD analysis project Ga0070399, IMG submission 61217) | Microbial communities from bioreactor (seeded with sewage sludge) at LBNL, California, USA - Biofuel metagenome 4 (version 1) | ecosystem: Engineered > Bioreactor > Anaerobic > Unclassified ... | reverse complement strand
TTTATTCCGCCGTTCCGGTCTGTATCGAAACGATATCCAGACTGCCGTACTTTCTGCGGAGAAGGGGCTTTTCTATTTTCCCGGTCGGATTTCTTGGTATCTTATCAAAGATAATCTCACGCGGACGCTTATAGCGGGGGAGAGCCTGACAATAAGTGTTAATTTCCTCAATGGACGCGGTCGCACCGGGCTTTAGTTCTATTATGGCACTGGCTATCTCGCCAAGGCGCTTCTCCGGCCTGCCGATGACAGCCACATCCTTGATTTTTGCATTGCCGCGGAGAAAGTCCTCGATCTGGACAGGATATATATTCTCGCCGCCCATAATTATTACATCCTTTTTACGATCGACAAGCCAGATGAAGCCGTCCTTGTCGACTCGCGCCATATCGCCGGTCCACAGCCAGCCGTCTGTGGACAGCGACTCCCGGGTCGCCTCCTCGTTCTTGTAATAGCAGACCATGACTCCCGGCCCGCGTACGGCAAGCTCGCCGACCGTGCCTTGCGGCACCTCGTTTTTATCGGTGTCGACGACCTTTGTCTCCCAGCCGTAACCCGCAATGCCAATCGCCCCGACTTTGTGGGTGTTCTCGATGCCAAGGTGGACGCAGCCCGGGCCTATTGATTCAGAAAGGCCGTAGTTCGTATCGTATTGATGCTGGGGGAAATACTTCTTCCAGCGGTTGATCAGCGCCGGGGGAACGGGCTGAGCTCCGATGTGCATCAGTCTCCAGGCGGAGAGATCGTAGTCCGAGAGCTTTATATCACCGCGGTCGAGAGCGTCGAGTATGTCCTGTGCCCAGGGAACCAGGAGCCAGACATTCGTGGCGTGTTCCGCCGCCGCTGTCCTGATTATCCATTCGGGGCTTATTCCTCGGAGCAATACCGCTTTGCTGCCGGAGATCAGGCTGCCGAACCAGTGCATTTTAGCGCCGGTGTGATAGAGCGGCGGCATACAGAGGAAGCAGTCGCCATGCTGCTGTCCGTGGTGCTTCTGCTCAGCAACGGCGGAATGCGAAAGGCTGCGGTGCCTGTGGAGTATTGCCTTAGGAAAGCCTGTTGTGCCGGAGGAAAAGTATATGGCCCCCAAATCGTCGTCGGTGATCTCTATGCGCGGTTTGCGGCTCGAACAGTAGGACATGAACTGATAGTAGTCCTGTGCCCACTCTGGGCACCTGGCGCCGACATAGTAAAACTTTTTTAGTTTTGGAACAGAATCCTTTATATCAAAAACGCGGTCTACAAATTCGTTTCCGAATACAAGAAGCGTACAGTCGGCGAGATCAAGGCAGTATTTAATCTCATCGGCGGTATAGCGGTAATTAAGCGGCACGGCGAGCGCTCCGGCTTTGAGGACTCCGAAGTAGATTGGGAGCCATTCAAGGCAGTTGAGCAGCAGTATGCCCACCTTGTCGCCCTTTTTAACTCCGTTGGCAAGCAGAAGATGCGCAAAGCGGTTGGCGCGGCAGTCAAAATCTTTCCAGCTTATCTCCCGGCGATAGGTGTTCTCCTGATAGTTCATTTCGACCAGATTGAATTCTTTCCATGCGACCTGGTCCTTTTTCTCCTCATGTTCGGGGTTAATTTCAACCAGCGCGATCTCGTCCGGGTACTGCTTGGCATTTTTCTCCAAAAGCTCAGTTATAGGCATAATCTTTACTCCTCATCAAAAAAATAAACGCCCTTCGGAAAATCCGAAGGGCGAAAACATTTCGCTGTACCACCTTGGTTCGCGCCTTGCTCACGCAATGACGCCTTTATAGCTCTCTTCCATTATGCCGGGGCATACCGTGCAAAGAGCCGACAAAATAACGTTTGTCAAACGTCACATCCTACTTGAAAACCGTTCAGCGTGAAGCTAAAGGATGTATTCGCCGTAATTCCCCGTGCGCCTCTCATCATACCGGCAACTTTCTGTTCGGATCCTGACGGTTACTTCTTCCTTATCATCGCTTTTGATTATTTTATTTATAATAATTTATTAAGACAGATATGTCAAGTCAATTCTATAATAATTGTCACTTCATACAGGATTAGGCTCCCCGGAAGAAGGCCCGCACGTATAAAAGGATAGCGGAGCGGCTTTTTACTGCCCGAAATGATCGACCTTCGCCTGCAGCTTTTTGAAATACTCGCGGTTGAAGTTCAGAAAATCGTCCATATTGCGGTTTTCGACCGTCAGACTACTGTAGCTGAGCCCCATATACCCGTATTTGTCCTCGCTGTCGATGTCGAGGCAGTACTGTTTCAGCTCGGGATACCTGTCCAGAACCGAATATGAGACGAAGGCATACCCGAGTCCGCTCTGCACCGCCTGAAGTATGAGGTTCAGGTCGTGGGTTTCGCAGACGATGTTCGGCCTCATGGAATACTTATCGAAAACATAGTCCACGTGGTTTCGCATCGCTCCGCCCTTCTGCGCGGTGACAAGCCTCTCTCCCTGCAGATCCTCGAATCGAACCGACTTCCTTTTGAGCATGGGATGGTCTGGGGGGAGTATGATGCAGGCCGTATCCTTAAGGACAATTTCCGTTGAAATATTCCTCGCAGGGTCCTTTTCTATTGGAGGATCACAAAGCGCGAAATCCGCCGTACCGGTAGCAAGGGCCTCTATCATTTCCTTTTTTGTTCCGAAGGATATTTTGAGGGCATAATTGGCATGCCGTTTCTGGAACTCCGTTATCATCCCGTGTGCATGCGCCTCCGTGTTGCTGATGATTGTGACCGTACGCATTTGCCTCTGCAGCACATAATCCATCTCTGTGTAGAGATTGTCAACATCCGCAAGTATTTTTTTCGCATTCTGATAAAAAACCTCACCATAATTGTTGAGTCTTATCTTCCTGCCGACCTTATCAAAAAGCTCGGCGCCGAATTCGCTTTCAATCTGTCCGATGATCTTTGTCAGGTAAGGCTGCGCGATCCCGAGTTTGTCTGCGGCTTTAGAGACGTGCTCGAGTTCAGCCGTGAGACAAAAATAGCGCAAATCACGAATATCCATTGTAGCCTCCAATTTGGCTCAGCGCCAGTTCTGATTCCTTTATGCGATATGATTATATCATATTCTATCACACCTGAACTGTAAAGATTTTAGTAGGCAGTTCCAGTGCGTTTTTGTTACTGTTTAACAAGGAAAAAAGAGAATTATTATCACATATTTTGCTTTGTAAAGCTGAAAATACGCCGCGCAAGGACATACTTTACAAATACTATACAATTATCGATCAAACTTTACAAAACGCCGCGGCTTTACTAAATCCTTACATTTATTTTATTGTAAAGTGGTAGTGCGCAGTAATGATTGAAATTATTATGGTTACAGTAACAATCAGAGCATAAAATTATTTAAGGAGAAAATTTAATGAAAAGAGTACTTTCAATAGCCCTTGCAGCCGTTTTATGTATTGCCGCCTTCGCAGGCTGTTCCTCCGGCTCCCCGGCAACCTCTGCCGCACCCTCGGCCTCCGTTTCCACGGCGACAGCAACTCTTTCAGGAACTGTTTCCACCAACGGTTCGACGTCAATGGAAAGTGTTATCTCCGCGCTCAGCGAAGCATTCATGGAAAAGTACCCCAAGGTAACGGTAACATACGATTCAACAGGCTCGAGCGCAGGCATCACGGCGGCCTCTCAGGGACAGGCCGATATCGGGCTATCCAGCCGCGACCTCAAGACAACTGAAACCGGTCTTGACACCGCCACAATCGCCATCGACGGCATTGCGATCATTGTCAACAAATCAAGCAAGGTAACGGACCTCACCCTTGATCAGATTGCCAAGCTTGCCACCGGCGAAATCACAAACTGGAAAGAAGTCGGAGGCGCTGATTCTCCTGTAGTCTTCGTAGGACGTGAGGCCGGCTCCGGAACCCGCGACGGCTTTGAAAGCATCGTAAATGTGGCCAACAAATGCAAATACACCCAGGAGCTTACTTCAACCGGTGCGGTGATTCAGGCTGTGGCATCCAACCAAAACGCGTTCGGATATGCCTCGCTCTCCGCAGTGGGCGATACGGTCACGATGCTCAAGGTCGGCGGAGTTGCCTGCACTAAGGACAACATACTCAACGGAACTTACAAGATCCAGAGAGATTTCAATCTGATTACTAAACAGGGAACAACGCTTTCTCCCGCGGCAAAAGCTTTCATCGACTACGCAAAGAGCAAGGAAGCCGCTCCGATAATCGAGAAAGCCGGAGCTTTTGTAAAGTGATCCGCGCAGCACGGGTGGGGGCTTCGGGAAGAAGCCCCCTAAAGGTGTTCCTGATATCGGTATGAAAACTGACGGAGGTCTTAATGAGAGCACGAAATCTTACAGAAAAAGTAATGTCCGGCCTATTCCTTGTATGCGGGATGATATCGATTCTCGCGGTCCTTGGAATATCGCTCTATTTAATAATAAGCGGACTTCCAGCAATCAGGGAAATAGGACTTAAGTCGTTTCTCCTAGGTCAGGTCTGGCAAAGTACGGCCACAGACCCGAAGTTCGGAATACTGCCGTTTATCCTCTCGTCGATAGCCGCTACCTTTGGCGCAATAATCATCGGAATCCCGATCGGCCTTCTAATGTCTGTTTTTCTCTCCAAGATCGCCGGGGCTAAGCTTTCGTCTGTCGTCAGGCCGGCCGTTGACCTTCTCGCCGGTATACCCTCTGTTGTATACGGACTCGTAGGAATGATAGTTCTCGTCCCCGCGGTAATGAGTGTGTTCCATCTCAGGAGCGGTTCAACCCTATTTGCCGCGATAATAGTCCTTGCCGTTATGATACTTCCGAGCATCGTAAGTGTAAGCGAGACGGCACTGAATGCGGTTCCGAAAAAGTTTGAAGAAGCCAGCCTCGCGCTGGGAGCCACCAAAATCGAGACTATTTTCAAGGTCAGTATTCCCGCCGCCAGGAGTGGTATCGCTGCGGGAGTGGTTTTGGGCATAGGGAGAGCGATTGGCGAAGCGATGGCGGTCATCATGGTTTCCGGCAATGTTGCGAATATGCCCAAACTTTTTGAAAGCGTCCGTTTCATGACGACGGCTATCGTCTCCGAAATGTCCTATGCAAGCGGCCTGCAGAGGCAGGCGCTTTTCTCCATCGGGCTTGTTCTCTTTGTGTTCATTATGATCATCAATGTCATTTTGAACAAGCTGCTGAAAGGGGGCAACAAAAATGAAGCGTAAGGTTTTCGAGCCGCAGCTTCGCGGAAAGCTTTCCCTAAAACGCAGGACATACGCAATTGTTCTCAAATCTCTGATATACATTGCGTCCGGCATTACGATTCTTCTGCTTCTGGGAATCATCGGCTATATTTTCTACAGAGGACTTCCGAACGTAACATGGACGCTGCTGTCTACAAAGCGCAGCGTACTGCAGGGAACAATCGGAATCCTGCCCAATATCATCTATACGCTCTATACCATAATTACTTCCTTGGTAATTGCTCTGCCCCTCGGCGTCGGTACCGCGATTTACCTCAACGAGTATGCCGGTAACAGAAATCTTGTCCGATTTATCGAATTTTCTACAGAGACGCTCACCGGTATTCCATCGATAATCTACGGACTGGTCGGAATGCTGTTCTTCTGCCAGAAGCTCGGACTCAAGTCGAGCATTTTGGCGGGCTCGCTGACTCTTGTCATCATGATACTTCCTAATATAATCAGAACGACGCAGGAGGCTTTGAAAACGACTCCGCAGTCGTACCGCGACGGGGCGGTAGCGCTCGGCGCTACGAAGTGGTATACCATACACACGATAATTCTGCCCTGTACGGTGGACGGCATAGTGAGCGGCTCCATTCTCTCGGTCGGGCGTATTGTCGGCGAGTCGGCGGCCCTCCTCTTTACCGCGGGAGCCGGATACGCTCTTGTCACAAATTTCATCAGGGCTCTCGGGACGAGCGGCGGTACGCTCAGCGTTATGCTGTATGTATATGTATCGGAGGAGGGCAAGTTCGACGTCGGATTCGCGATTGCGTCTATCCTTATGCTATTGGTGCTAATACTTAATATCTCTGCAAGAGCCACTAAAAATAAGCTGAAAAAGGTCAGGTCAGAACCATGAATATAATTACGTCGAAGAACCTAGAATTGTACTACGGGACGTTTCAGGCGCTTAAGGGCATCGATATGGAGATAGGCGAAAAAGAGATAACGGCGCTCATCGGCCCTTCCGGCTGCGGCAAGAGTACCTTCCTGAAAACGCTGAACAGGATGAACGACCTTGTCCCCGGCGTAACAATTACAGGGGAGGTAAAATACCGGGACACAGATATTTTCGACAAAAGCACGAATGTGGAAATACTCCGCAAGAATATAGGCATGGTCTTTCAGGCCCCGAATCCTTTTCCGATGAGCATATATGAAAATATTGCCTATGGGCCCCGCCTTCACGGAAACCACAGCAAAGCGTCGCTCGATGAGGTCGTGGAAAAAGCCCTGCGCGGCGCCGCTCTTTGGAATGAGGTCAGGGACAGGCTGAAAAAAAGCGCGCTGGGTCTCTCCGGCGGCCAACAGCAGCGTCTCTGCATTGCCCGCGCTCTCAGCGTCGAGCCTGAGGTACTTCTGATGGACGAGCCAACCAGTGCTCTCGACCCGGCCAGCACTATGCGTATCGAGGAGCTCATGGAAGACCTCAGAAAAGACTATACCGTCGTCATAGTAACGCACAACATGCAGCAAGCAGCCAGAATTTCCGATAAAACCGCCTTTTTTTTGGTAGGGGAGCTTGTGGAGATGGGAAATACGGACGATATATTTTCAATGCCAAGGGACAAACGCACAGAAGATTATATTACCGGCCGTTTCGGATAAAAGGTTTAATATTTAAGACTACTGGAAAGGAAGGACAATATGACGACCAGAAGGCAATATGACGACGAGTTGAAGGATCTCTCCGCAGCTCTAATAAAAATGGGGACAATGGCTATAGAAGCCGTTACCCGTTCGATGGAAGCGCTAAAAACATTTGACAAACAGCTTGCCAAAGAGATAATAGAAGATGATGCGAATATCAACTCCATGGAGCGCGATATTGAAACGATGTGCTTGAAGCTGATTCTTAAGCAGCAGCCCGTGGCGACGGATCTCCGTAAAATTAGCACGGCCATAAAAATGATCACCGATATCGAACGAATTGGCGACGCGGCTTCCGATATCGCAGAAATCAGCCAGTACCACGATAAATGCGATTTTCCGGAGCTGCAGGGCGAGGTGCTCATGATGGCTGAGAACGCCAAGGAAATGGTGGCTGATGCCATAGACGCCTATGTCAAGGGGGACCTTGACCTGGCGAAAAAGACAATGCGCAAGGACGATATCGTGGACAACTATTTTAGAAATATACGCAGTGAGCTCGCTCACAGGATATATAAGGACTCCCACGACATGGAGACGGTCATCGACTACCTGATGATCACAAAATATCTCGAGCGGGTCGGGGACCACGCGGTCAACATCTGCGAATGGGTGCAGTTCTACGTTACCGGCATTCACATCAACGAGCGCATTATATGAGCGTTTTGCTCACAGGAGGGCCTGAAGTTGAACGAAAGAATCACAATCGTTGAAGACGACGACAGTATTCGCATGCTGCTTGAGGTGGCGCTCAGCAGCAACGGTTATCAGCCCAAGGGCTTTGACAACGCGCTTGAGGCGCTTGAATATATGCACAGGGAAACTCCGCACGTTGTAATCATGGACATCATGATGGACGGGATGAACGGGGTCGAGACCACAAAAGCGATGCGAAAATCGGAGGACCTCAAATCTGTTCCTGTCATCATGCTGACAGCAAAGGACACCGAGCTTGACAAGATAATAGGTCTTGACTCCGGTGCGGATGACTATGTCACAAAACCGTTCAGCGTTCTGGAACTGTGCGCCAGAGTCCGCGCTCAGCTTCGCCGCAAGAGCGCTGCCGCGGAAGCGGTAGACAGCGCGGAAAATGTGCGGGAAATGGGCGACATTCGCCTTGACGGCAACGTGCGCGAAGTCACAAGAGCAGGCGTCCTTCTGCCGCTCACCTATAAGGAATTCGAACTTCTGAGGTATCTTATGGAGAACAGCTCTCGTGCCGTTTCGCGTGAAGAGCTTATCGGGAAGATATGGGGAGAGGATTTCTGCGGGGAGACCCGCACGCTGGACATACATGTCGGGACTCTGCGCCAGAAGCTTGGCGACTCTGCGGAAAACAGCGCGTACATCAAGACAGTCAGGGGAGTAGGATATCGCTTTATCGGAGGTCTGAAATGAAAAAATCGCTGATGCGCGGCTTTGTCCTTATACTTACTCTGGCTCTTCTCATCTCCGGAGTGCTCACAGCCTTCGCATTCAATGCCGATCTGATATCCGACACCGAGCAGGAGCTCAGATCCTACGCCAACGTCTTTTCAAAGGAATTTGATCCCGCCAAAAGCGGAAGCGATCAGGCAAGCCGCTTTGCCGCTACGCTGGTCGGTATCCGTGTAACGATAATCGCCCCCGACGGAACGGTTTTAGGCGATTCGGAGGCAGACTACTCCAAGATGGAAAATCATCTTACCAGGCCCGAGATAGCCGAAGCTCAGGCCACGGGCTACGGTTCCAGCGTTAGAAACAGCGTTACCGTAGGGAAAAAGCTTGTCTATTCGGCGGTCAAGACCCCAGACGGATACTATGTCAGAGCGACAAAGGAGATCTCCGGCGTTTTTGACAACCTTCTCTCTGTCGTTCCCACGATGCTGTTGGCGATGCTGTTTTCACTTTGCATCGCCGCATTTCTGACCAACAGATTTTCAAAGAACTTTCTCAACCCCATCTCCGAGATGAACGACAGCCTTATCGGAGTCAAGGACGGCGGAAGACTACTTAATCCCAAAGATTACCGCTATGAAGAGCTTGAGGGCATGGCGGCGAAGATAAATGCGATCTCCTCAAACCTAACCGAATATATTGGCGATATCAGGCAGGAGAGGGAGAAGCTTAACTATATTCTTGACAACGTCGGAGAGGGTTTTCTGCTTCTCGATGAAAAGCAGAATATCCTACTTATCAATAATGCCGCCTGCGACTATCTGCACTGTGGTAAATCCGTCATAGGCCAGCATATTCTGCTTGCAACGAGAAACTATGATTTCTTCCACTGCGCTGAGAGAGCAGTCGCAGAAAATAAACGGCTTGGACTCGATCTTGAACTGGACGGAAAAACCATTGAAACGGACTTTTCCCCGGTAGAAGAGGCTGGCGGATTTTCGGCCGCGCTTATTATAACAATGTCTGATGTGACGGAAAACAGAAATGCCGTAAAAATACGCCGTGAGTTTTTTTCAAACGCAAGCCATGAGCTTAAGACTCCGATTACGACGATTAAAGGAAGCGCGGAGCTGCTTTGCTCCGACCTCCCGATAACTGAGGCCCAGAAGAGCGAGCTCCTTTCCAGAATAGGGCTTGAGTCCGAACGTATGAGCATGCTAATCAACGACATCATTATGATAAGCCGCATGGAGAGCGGAGATCTGGCCGGGGACTGCCAAAATGTCGAAATGTCTTCGGAGATCAGCGAATGCCTCTCCGAGCTGAGGCCGCTCTCGGAGCAGGATGAACTGCGGATCAATTCGGACTGTGAGGCGGTCACCGTCTTTGCGAACAGAAAGGACATCCACGGTCTGATTTTAAATCTTCTGGTAAACGCCGTAAAGTACAACCGACACGGCGGCAGCATTGACGTCTCCCTTCACAAAATTGGAAACGAGGCGGTCCTGATAGTCAGGAACGACGGCGAGCCTATACCGCCCGTTCATCAAAGGAGGATTTTCGAACGCTTTTATCGGGTGGACAGCGGGCGAAGCAAGGCTGTCGGCGGAACGGGGCTGGGGCTGGCAATTGTAAAGCATGTCGTCGATTCCCTGAACGGGACCGTTTCGCTCGAGAGCGGCGCCGAAAATGGAACGACCTTCACGGTAAAGCTTCCCGCCGCAGCGGACTGAATAAGGAACCTCTCAGAAACTGGACTGTTTCCCGAAGAACAGACAAAAAAATAAAACCCTGCCGCAGAATGGCTTCTTCGCTTGCCGCATTTTGTCGCTGCCTGTCTTTGGGAAGGAATACGTAAGCGCTAGCAATCAGGCGCGTCTTTCGATGTCGGCATCTGACCAACTGCTTGTTTTATTTTGACTTTCTGCAATTTCTCGGTTAGTTTTGTCTGCTCCTTTCGCCGGAATATTTCTTCGCATAGCATTTCTATCTTTGTGTATTGTCTAGGCATAATAATGACCTCCTGTCGCAGTTCAATTCTACAACAGGAGGTCTCTTTTTCATTGTCCGTTTTTGGGGGACAGTCCAGACATTAATTCAAAAAAGGTTTTTACTGTTCTTCTTATCAGGAGGATAGCAGTTTTTCCTTTATGAGTTTATCCCGCAGATCCGCCGCAACCTGCTCGGTCGTACCCTTGCATTCAACGCGAATATCCGCATATTTCAGGTAAAGCGGCTCGCGCATCTCCAAAATCTCACGAAAATCCATTTTTACCGGAGTGGCGACGCCCCTGTCTTCCATTGTGCCGATGAGCCTGTGTTCCAGCTCCTCCGCAGGAACGTCAAGCCATACGACAAGTCCGTTTACGGCTAGATTTCTCATTGCCCTCTCGGAAAAAATCATGCTGCCGCCCGTTGCGACGACTGTCCGGCTGCACCTGATTTTTTCCCCGATACGGCCCTCGGTCAAAATGAAACTGTCGTATCCGTCCTCGGCGATGATCTGCGAAAGCGGGCGGTTTTGCTCCAGCGCCATAAGAATATCCGAATCGATAAAGTCGTAGCCCAAAAGCTTTGCGAGTATGACGCCCACCGTGCTTTTTCCGGCGGCGGGCATTCCTATCAGTATGATATTCTTCAATCCACTCACCCCCTCGCAGGAAATATTTTAGCACCATTGCGGCTAACTTTCCACACCCAATTAAAATTGCTCAATTTTCATTTAATGAATGACAGACGCGATTTTTTTTGATATTATTAAATAGAAAATTATTGTTCGTTCAGCTCGGTTTACATAATTATTCTATAGTATTTTGTCCGAAAGGGGAAGTATATTTATGGGCCTTATAAAAGCAGGTGTCGGGGCGCTTTCCGGCGTTCTCGCAGATCAATGGCGAGAATACTTCTACTGCGAGTCAATGGAACAGGAGGTTCTGGCACAAAAGGGAATGAAACGGGTCTCAAAGCGCAGTTCCAATACGAAAGCGGAGGAAAACATCATATCCGACGGTTCCATCATAGCCGTTAACGACGGACAATGCATGATCATTGTGGAGCAAGGGAAGGTAGCCGAATTCTGCGCTGTCCCGGGAGAATACGTATATGACGCCTCAACCGAGCCAAGCATTTTTGTCGGTAATTTTGGTGAATCCGTATCCAGAACATTCAAAACCATGGGCAAACGTTTTACCTTCGGAGGCGATACCGCGAAGGATCAGCGCGTATATTACTTCAACACCAAGGAGCTTATCGGCAATAAATACGGCACGGCCAATCCTGTACCTTTCAGGGTAGTGGACAGGAACGTCGGTCTCGACATGGATATCGAGCTTCGTTGCTACGGTGAATACTCTTATCGTATTGTGGATCCGATGCTTTTCTATACCAACGTCTGCGGCAATGTCGATTATAAATACACAAGAGACAATCTTGACGGACAACTTAGGTCTGAGCTGCTCACGGCGCTTCAGCCCGCTTTCGCTAAAATATCCGACATGGGCATCAGATACAGCGCTATTCCTGGGCATACCATGGAACTTGCGGACGCTCTGAACGGAATACTGACAAAAAAGTGGAATGAACTCCGCGGGATTTCCATTGTATCCTTCGGCGTCAGCTCCGTTTCGGCTTCCGACAAGGATGAGCAGATGATAAAAGACCTGCAGCGCAACGCTGCGTTCAGGGATCCGGCCATGGCGGCCGCCCAAATCGTGGGGGCTCAGGCGGAGGCCATGCAGTCGGCTGCAAAGAACGAGGGAGCCGGAGGGGCCATTATGGGCTTTGCGGGTCTCAATATGGCGCAGAACTCCGGCGGCATGAACGCGCATGACCTCTTTGCCATGGGAGCGCAGCAGTCACGCGGCGACACCGGAACTTGGGCCTGCTCCTGTGGAAAGGCAGGAAACTCTGGAAATTACTGCTCCGAATGCGGAAAATCCAAACCCGCTCCCGCCATTGGCTGGAACTGCTCCTGCGGGGCTGTCAACAAAGGAAAATTCTGTACGGAGTGCGGCAAGCCAAAGCCATCGGACGCACTGCTCTATAAATGTGACAAATGCGGCTGGGAACCCGCAGACCCCAATAATCCGCCTAAATTTTGCCCACAGTGCGGCGACCCATTCAACGACGGTGATATAAATAGATAAACTTCAGCCATTTTGGAGGAAGAATATGAGTAAAAAAGTAATTACCATAAGCCGTGAATTCGGCAGCGGCGGCAGGACAATAGCGAGAATGGTTGCGGAGAGTTTGGGATATACTTTTTATGACAAGGCCCTTGTTGAGCGCATTGCGGACGAGACAGGCTACTCCGAGGAGTTTATAGAACGCCGGGGAGAGGATGCGACTTCGACAAGTAGTTTTTTATTCAATCTTGCGCGTTCCGGGTCGGGTGGCTTTGAGAGCACCCCCAACGTCTCGGACAAGCTATATGTCGTCCAGAGCAACCTGATAAGGCTGCTCCCTGACGAAGGACCCTGCGTAATTATCGGCCGCTGTTCGGACTATATACTCAGGGACAGACCGGACGCGCTCCATGTTTTCATTTTTGCCGATACGCAATTCAAGGCCGACAGAATCGTGAAGCTGTACGGCGAGCGAAGTGACGCGCCGGAAAAGCGCCTTGAGGAAAAGGACAAGAAAAGGAAGGTCTACTATAAAAACTTTACCGGCAGGATATGGGGAATGAGTTCAAATTACGATATCTGTCTCAACAGCGGAAAACTTGGGATCGAGAACTGTGCCAGGATCATTGCCGACATGGCTGTGCGTTGATTAATTGTCTGGCATGCCTTTGTCCCTTAATTATTCATTTATATTGACATATCCTTTATAGCAATAGTATAATTGCAATATAATGATAGTCAACATTACATAATATGGTATCGATAACCATATTTAACTGAATAATAAGAGGTAGATTAATGAGTTTTCAAATTGTGGGGGACAGCTGCTGCGATTATCCCTATCTCGCGGACGATTATGTTTGGCTGAAGCGTGTGCCTTTGACCATTGAGCTCGACGGTGAGAACTTTGTTGACGATCAGTCGCTGCGCTCCAGCATTCTTTTGGGTAAAATGGCGGCGTCCATCAGCGCCCCAAAATCGGCGTGTCCCTCGCCCGGGCTTTTTACAGAGGCTTATGAATCCGGAGCCGACGACGTGTACGTCGTCACGCTGTCGGACAAGCTCAGCGGAAGTTACGGCAGCGCCGTAGTTGCCGCAAACATGTTCAGGGAAAACAATTCCGGAAAAAACATCTTTGTATTCAGCTCTCACAGCGCAGCTTCCGGTGAAATAGCGGTCTGTAATAAAATCTATGCGTTGGCCTCCGCGGGACTTCCGTTTGACCAGGTAGTCTCTCAGACGCTGGAATATATAAACGACATGAACACCTATTTCGTTCTTGAAACACTGGAGGTCTTTCGGAAGAATGGCCGTCTCAACCACCTGCAGTCGCTTATCACGGGAGCGCTGAAGTTAAAGCTTGTGATGGGCGCCGACGAGACCGGAAATATCTGTTTGCGTGGAAAAGCGCTCAGCATGGACAGGGCCATATACAAGATGGCAGACCTCATAGCCGCAAAACACGCCGGGCAGGATATGAGCATCAGGCCGCTGTTCATTACCCACTGCCAGTGTCCGGACAGGGCCAGAATGGTGCGCGACGTTTTGATGGAAAAGGTCGGCTTTAAGGACAGCCAGATACTCAAGGCGGGCGGGATCAGCACAATTTATGCTAATTCCGGCGGTTTTGTAGTTGCGTTTTGATTCTCTGCGGTTTTTGCTTGAATTCTAAATATTATATAATATTTATTATTGAAATATCTTGCAAAAGCAAAACTGCCGTGGTAAAATGCTTAGGTCTATGCGGGAGTTTATTTACTCTCCGCTTTACATCCATCAGGAACGGTCCTCTGGCGGATTTTTTACCGACCATGAACGTTTACAGTGAAGGGAGGATATAAGCATGGATTTGGTACAAACTCTTTCAAAGCAATATATGAAGCCGCAGCTTCCCGATATGAATGTCGGCGACACCGTCCGCGTGGTCGTGCGCGTCAAAGAAGGCAACCGCGAGAGAACTCAGGCCTTTGACGGAACCATAATCGCGAGAAAACATGGCGGTATCAGCGAGACGATCACTGTTCGCCGTATTTCCTACAATGTCGGATGTGAGAAGGTTTTCCCCGTACATTCCCCGACAATCGTTTCGGTTGAAACGATACGCAAAGGTAAGGTTCGCAGAGCTAAGCTCTATTATCTCCGTGACAGAGTCGGCAAAAAGGCTAAGGTCAAGGAGCGCGTTTGACGGCATACAAAAAAGAGGCTTTGGCCTCTTTTTTGTTTTTATCTATGAATTGCGTCAAATGTGTAAATTTGGCGCCGGTCTTTGCCGCAATTTTCAATTTGATATTGCTAAACCTCATGCGATACGTGTATAATTGAAATCCGGATATGTACGCTAGGGGGTCACTTTTATTGGATAAAAATCAGTTTGACGAAAAATCCTCAGATTTTGACTATGCGCGTTTTATAAAAGAGGAGGAAACGCTGGAAGCAAAAAGGACCGTGGAGGCCGCGCTGAAAAAGAATGACGTCCCCACTCCAAAGCCTAAGGGCGGCAGTGAGGTCTACGATTGGATGCAGAGTCTTGTTTCCGCGCTCCTTATATGCGTTCTTGTTTTTGCCTTTTTCATCAGAATAATTGGCATCATCGGCTCCTCGATGGTTCCCACCTTCCACGACGGAGACAGCGTTATCATCTCAGACATGTTCTATGAGCCGAAGCAGGGCGACGTGGTCGTACTGCGCAAGCTGGCTTTCCAGGAGGAACCGATAATCAAGCGCGTCATCGCGGTAGCGGGGCAGACGGTGAATATTGATTTCCAGAAAGGCGTTGTCTATGTGGACGGCAAGGCTTTGGACGAACCGTATGTGGCCGAGCCCACATATACCGCGCTGGATTTCAAAGGCGAGATAACCGTGCCCAGTAACTGTGTCTTCGTTATGGGCGATAACCGCAACAACTCGACAGACAGCCGCAGGAGCGTTATCGGTTGTGTGGATAAACGTTACATTCTCGGTAAGGTGCTGCTGCGCATACTGCCGATAAACAAATTTGGAACGGTAAAATAAGGGGGTCACCAAATTGCCTACAGATAAGGACAGCGCGGTCTATGACTGGATGCAGACAATTGTGACCGCTCTCCTTGCCAGCATTCTGATACTGGCGTTCTTCTACCGTACTGTCAAAGTTATCGGGCCGTCGATGCAGCCGACTTATCATAATTCTGATCGGGTCATTATTTCCAACATGTTTTATAACCCGAAGCAGGGCGACGTTGTAATACTCCGAAAGCTCTCTTTCGAGGAGGATCCGATAATCAAGCGTGTAATTGCGGTGGCCGGGCAGAAAGTGGATATTGATTTTCAGAAGGGCGTTGTCTATGTGGACGGCAAGGCTTTGGACGAACCGTATGTCGCGGCCCCGACATATAAAAAGCTTAACTTTGACGGAGCGCTTACGGTACCAAGCGGCTGTGTTTTCGTCATGGGTGATAACCGAAATGATTCACTGGACAGCCGTTACAGCGCTATAGGCTGCGTGGATAAGCGGTATATTCTCGGCAGGGTGCTGATCCGATATTTCCCGACAAACAGATTTGGCACCGTGAAATGACTTCGTGAGGTATAATTGTGTCTGAAATGGCTGAAAAAATGAATATTCACTGGTTCCCCGGCCATATGACCAAGGCACAGCGCATGATCGAGGAGAATATGAAGCTCGTCGACGCGGTCTGCGAGATCATAGACGCGCGCATACCCTATTCCAGCCGGAATCCTGATATAGACAAACTCGCGGGGAATAAGCCCCGCCTGATAATATTGAACCGCGTCGATCAGGCCGATCCCGCGGTCACCGCCCTCTGGCGGGCTTACTTCAAATTCTCCGGAAATTCCGCCGTTCTGGAAACCGACTGCAAAAGCGGAAGGGGAGTGGTGGGCTTTTCCGATGCGGTCAGGACACTGCTCAGAGAGAAAATCGCGGCCAACGAGGCGAAAGGCCAGGTTAACCGGCCCCTCAGGCTGATGATTCTGGGCATTCCGAACGTGGGAAAATCCACCTTTATTAATAAAGTCGCGAAGCGAAAAGCCGCAAAGACCTCCGACAAGCCCGGAGTAACCCGCGGAAAACAGTGGATTACTCTCGATGGCGGCCTTGAACTGCTGGACACCCCGGGCATACTCTGGCCGCGTTTTGACAGTCAACAGGTTGGTGAAAATTTAGCTGTCACAGGAGCCATACGGGACGAGATCATAGACAGAGAGACGCTGGCGGCAAATTTTATGCTCAAGCTGCGTGAGCTGTATCCTAAGAGCATAGAACAGCGTTACAAATTTGTTCCCGATCCGGCTGCAAACGGCTACGAACTGCTCGAGTCGGCGGCTAAAAAGCGTGGCTTTATCGTCTCAAAAGGCGAATACGATCTGGAACGCATGTCCGCGGTCCTTCTGGACGAATTTCGCGGCGGCCTGCTCGGGCGCATCAGCCTTGAACGGCCGAACGAATAGAAGTAAAATTATTGTCGCGACGGGCCGGTGATATGAGATGGATTTATGGGCAATTGAACGCGAACTACTGCAGGACGACGTCGGTATCTTCTGCGGTGTCGATGAGGCGGGGCGAGGTCCTCTGGCGGGCCCCGTATACGCTGCGGCGGTCATCCTGCCACATGGCGCCGTGATCGACGGCCTGAACGATTCGAAGAAGCTCTCCGAAAAAAAGCGCGAGAAGCTTTTTGATATCATCACGGAAAAAGCGCTTTCCTTCGGCATCGCCTTCGCGAGTGTTGAGGAGATTGAAGCGCTTAACATCCTCGGCGCGACCTATACGGCGATGAACAGAGCGATTGCGCAGCTAGGTGTCTCTCCCGCGCTTGCGCTGATTGACGGCAATAGGAGCAAAGGGATTGAATATCCCAGCCGCTGCATTGTCGGAGGCGACGCGAAGTGCGCGAGCATAGCCGCCGCTTCGATTCTCGCCAAGGTGACGCGTGACAGGCGCATGCTCGAATACGACAGCGAATTCCCGCAGTACGGCTTTATGCGTCACAAGGGCTACGGTACCAGGGAGCACTACGAGGCTCTGAGAGAATTCGGGCCCTGCAGAATTCATCGCTTGTCTTTTCTTAAAAAGTTTTTCGCGGAGGATGACCCATGGATAAAAAGCTCGTCGGGCGCTTCGGGGAACAGGCAGCTGCCGATTTTCTGAAAAAGAATCGCTATAAAATCGTCGGCCTCAACTATTCCTGCCGCTTCGGCGAGATAGACGTTATTGCGGAGAACAAGCGGTATATCGTCTTTGTCGAGGTAAAACTACGAAAATCGGATGAATTTGCGGAAGCGAAGGAATTCGTAACGAGGCCGAAGCAGGAGCGGATAATCAAGGCCGCCTCGCTTTGGCTTACGCAGAATGAGACCTCACTTCAGCCGCGATTCGACGTAATCGAAATCTATGCTTCCGAGGGAACGGCTTCAAAATCCATTAAAATCAACCATATTGAAAACGCATTTCAGTGAGGAGTGTAAGCGATGAAGTATTTCAGCACCAGGGACAGGAACAATACGGTTTCGGCGGCGCAGGCGATCGCGCAGGGACTTGCCTCCGACGGGGGCCTTTTCATACCCGAAAGCATACCCTCCGTCACTCTATCCGAAATCGGGGAGTTAATCAACCTTGATTACCGCGAGAGGGCTGTCTCAATTATGGGACTCTATCTCAATGAATTTACGAAAGACGAGCTGTGCGGCTTTGTCGGGACTGCCTATTCCTCGAACTACGACTCGCCTGAGGTTGCTCCGACCCATTTTCTCGATAAAAACACCGGAATTCTCGAGCTGTGGCATGGCCCAACCTGCGCTTTTAAGGATATGGCCCTGCAGATGCTTCCCCGTTTGCTGACCGCCTCGCTGAAAAAGCTCGGTGAAAAGAGAAAGGTCTGCATCCTTGTCGCTACTTCGGGCGATACCGGAAAGGCGGCTCTGGAGGGCTTTGCCGACGTCGAGGGGACTTCTATCGTCGTCTTCTATCCGCGAGACGGCGTCTCCGACGTTCAGAAGCTGCAGATGACGACACAGCGAGGCAAAAACGTCCTTGTTTCCGCAGTTGAGGGAAACTTTGACGATGCGCAGACAGGTGTCAAGAAGATTTTCGGCGACCGCGAATTCGCCAAAATCCTTAACGGAAAGGGCTGTTTTCTGTCCTCTGCCAACTCCATAAACTGGGGCAGGCTGCTTCCTCAGATAGTCTATTATTTCTCGGCCTACTGCGACTATGTCAATTACGGCGGAATCAAGCTCGGCGATGAAATCGATTTCTGCGTTCCCACCGGAAATTTCGGCGATATTCTCGCGGGCTGGTATGCGAAAAAAATGGGGCTGCCGATACGTAAGCTGATCTGCGCCTCCAACCGCAACAACGTCCTCACCGACTTCATAAACACCGGCGTATATGACCGCAACCGCGAATTCTATACGACGATTTCTCCTTCTATGGACATACTCGTCTCCTCGAATCTTGAGCGTCTCCTGTTCATGCTCTCTGATGATTCCGCAGTCGTCACTTGGATGAACGCGCTGAAGACTGCGGGCAGATACGACGTCGGCTCGGCGGTTCTGAGCGCGATACAAAAGGATTTTGAATGCGGCAGCGCTTCTGACGTTGAGGCGAAGTCCTTTATCGGCAGCCTCTACAAAAAAACGCATTATCTTATGGATACGCACACAGCTGACGCCTATGCGGTTCTTGCCGAAAAGCGCAGGAGCGGCGAAATCTTCCCGACTGTCGTAGTGTCGACCGCCAGCCCCTTCAAGTTCTGTGACAGCGTTCTCGACGCGCTCGGGGAGGACAGTTCGAAGCCCGGTGCAGAGCTCGTGGAGAGGCTCTCTGACGTCACGGGTATAAAGGCGCCACAGCCGCTTACTGGGTTAGGTGGCAGGGAAGTACGTTTCAGTGGATGCACGGGAAAGGAAAAAATGCCGGACGTGGTATTGAGTTTTCTTGCGTGATCCCACATTAAACCGCGGGACTTTGGTTCCGCGGTTTGTATTAAATTTTTGCTGTACCTGGGGGGATTTTATGTTGACAAAGTGAAAAATCCATTGTACAATAGCAAAGCGCGTATGGCCCAGTAGTTCAGTTGGTTAGAACGCCAGCCTGTCACGCTGGAGGTCGACGGTTCGAGCCCGTTCTGGGTCGCCAAATGCTGTTATAGCTCAGTAGGCAGAGCACATCCTTGGTAAGGATGAGGTCTCCAGTTCGAATCTGGATAACAGCTCCATCAAGAAAACCCTGTAATCTCATGGTTACAGGGTTTATTTTTTGCCTTTTCGCTTAAAAGAAAACAGGCTTAAAACGGGTTAATGTTCATTATTTGTTCATTACCCGCTATTTTTTTGCTCTTTTGCGGGCTCAACTGATATCAAAACAAGATTCTGAAATGATTCTGCTGCCGCCTTTTCTGCCTCAGATAGGGCGTGTAGGTATCTGTTCGTCGTTGAGAGCTGAGAATGTCCGAGACGAGAGGCGACCGTTTTTAAATTTGTGCCGTCAATGAGCAAGAGAGTAGCGGAGGTATGGCGCATTGCGTGAAACTTCCTGTAAGGGAATTCAGGAATACGTTAGGAAGATTTCACCTGTTATTTTTGCCCTTAGCGCTTGCCTCGCCACTTTTATAAAAACTGGTTATGAACCAATAACCAACCAGCAGCCTAAGAACTGATTCAATATTTACTCCGATTTTCATAGTGGTCGGATTCGTCCTGTACAAATTATATATTGGCCCGAAAATAAACCGTCCATAATAAAAGCAGTAAATGCCTGTTAAAATGTAAAGTGATGGGGCAATTAGGATAACCGCTCTAGGCCAGTTAAACTTCCAGTGACCGGTCCATACCAATCAAGATTCCTATTGCAATGTTTACCAAAGTGGTAATTGGTAATGCAATGTAATTTAAATGGCCAAAAGTCGCATGAATTATAACTTTAAACTGAATATATCTATCCAAAATAAGAAGCGCGATAATAATAAGGATTTCAACTATGTACTATAACCATGATGTTTTTTTCATACTGTTCCCCCTTGAAAATAGTTTGTTATGCATAACGCAAATGTATATATATACCATATATCTTAGTATTAGAATAGTCAATAAGCGAAACAGCATACTCGTCCAAGAAAACTCTGCTTGGCATAGCCGATAAATGGTCTCTGACTACTGTCTGACGGCCTGCTGAGCAAGCAACTCAAGACTCCGCATGTTTTTTTCACTTGCATTGTGTCCATCCTCGTTGAATTCTTATGTGTAATCTGATTTTGTTCAGTATATTGTCGACGAGATCGAAGGCAACCGTGACAGGCTGCCGGGCGGCATCTAACCAACATTGACGGCTTGGACCGGTGCGTTACACAGAAAGTGATCGCAGAGAGTTATATGTCCTTCAACTAAGTACTTCGGGTTAAGGGCGTAAATGCTATTTTGAGCAGATTGTTTTATCACACTTTCCTACAGAGAACAAACCTCATATTTAACTATTTGTAACTGGATTATTTAGACTTAAAAGGAGTAGGATGACTTATTGAGGAAGTGGGAACATAATGGAATGATAGCCTCTTCACAAGTTGCTTTAGGCAGTCCGTATATTTGCTGACTGAATTATCTATAATAAAAGAATTTTCTTTTGTGGAAATAAGGAATCATGAAATCCAGAGTGTACATAATCGCTGTATCCATCCCAATTTGTTTTATTACTGCGTTCTTATTAATAATCTGTTTATGCAATCCGCACACCGGAGTCACCATCGGCAATGAAACGGCGGAGGATAACGCAGCTCCGGGCGTTGAAGCCACGATCAGTCCAAATAACTCAAGAGACGACGGTACCAACTCAAGTGAAACAGTTAAAACGCCATCCCTGAACTCCGGTCTAAAAGTAGCATATCTGACGTTTGATGACGGGCCTTCGAATCTAACCCCGGAACTTTTAAGTACCCTTGAAAGCTGCAATGTACACGCAACTTTTTTTGTTGTAGGCTTACAGGCCAAACAATATCCTGACACGCTCAAACAAATGGTAAGTGACGGAGATGTTATTGGCGTTCATTCCTGGACTCACAAATATTCGTACATATATAAAAATACGCAAAACTTCCTTGACGACTTCGATAAGCTCGATGACTATATCAAGCAGGAAACGGGAGTTGCACCCAATATTTGTCGCTTTCCAGGCGGCACAAACAACACGGTGTGCTTTTCGTACAATAAAAATCATATTATGAAAAGTATTGTTCCTCTTGTCGAAAATATGGGTTTCACTTATTACGATTGGAATGTTTCATCCGGTGAATCCAATACTAATCCCCCATCTAAGGAAAATATCATTAGCAGTGTTGTATCGCAATGTAAGGGAAAGAATATCGCGGTTATTCTATTCCATGATGCCTACCATCAGAGTTATGTGGATGCAATTCCGGAAATCGTTTCAGAATTAAGCTCAATGGGCTTTACGTTTGACACGCTCTCTCCCGACGATCCACCAAGGTCAAAACTATTTGCAACTCAATTCAAACCTTCATAAGGGTTTTGATTTTTCTTGTGCAAAATATAAGTCCGCTCTGATTATTAGTCGGAGCGGACTTTGCTTGATACTCAATAGAAATGCTCAATTATCCCAATAATGGCATTAAAATAGGTCGATATATGCAGTTTGATATGATGCTTTCTCTTCTCTCGACAAACATTCAACATGCTATGCAGAAGATGATCGCAGAGGCTATACTGGGGATGAAATATAAACACACCTCACAAAAGAATAAGTCACGCTCAACACGCTATATTAGTGCGGCTTATTTTTTATTTAGCATTTTCATATTTTATATGTTGTTGTAATATATAGGCAATTATTCCGAATTATTATAGTAAAAATGTAAAGCGGGGTGAATCAGCCTACATAAAACTGACAATTTACGACCGCAGTAATTTCTTTCTCCAAAGAACTTGTATCACTTATACCTGAGTCGGTGACATCGTTTGAATATTGGGGGGTAATCTGAAAGACCCCCATGCTTGCACTTTTAAGCTTGCCAAGTCGACTCCCCGCGTTTTCTGCAATCATTTGGGCACGCGTTGCGGCATCCTTTGTTGCAGCGGCAAGCATTTCAATCTTCAGGTCCGCGATTTTTGTGTACATATACTGGGGCGGCTGGGACTGAAATTGTACACCCTCATTGATGAGTTCCGTTATATTTCGCGAGATATCCGTTATTTTTCCTATATCCGCGGAGCTAATAGTGATATTTTGGCTAAGCTCATAGGCCTCAATGTCGCTTGTAACTTGTCCGTATGGACCCATTACATAGTGAATATTTGTACTGATCGAGGAAAACACGATCTTATCCGACAGGTTTTGCTTTTCAATATAGGTTTGTACGCTGCTCTTGCTGTCCGCTAGAAGCGAATAAGCTGTTTTAAGGTCTTGTGATTTTGCGCTGAAAGTCCCCGTCCAAACAACAAGGTCGGAAGTAATTTGCTTCTTAGCCGAACCGGTGACGGTAATAATATTGGAGCCGCTTTTAATTTTTACAAACCCCGATGTTACGTAAATCGATGCAAATATTAGGCTTGCCGCAATTATGATTGCGACTATTATACGGGAATAGGTTTCTAAACGTGAACTGTTCATCAAATGTTATCCTCCTGCCGTAATATTCAGCAAAGCGCAGTACGCTGATTCATTATATGGCAATTATTAGCTTTTTACAACTAAAAGTTGTAATTGTAAAAATGTATATCCTAAAAATAGTGTTAACAGATAAAAATCTTCATTATTCAGGAGCTTAATTTTTAGTCCCAGTTGACAGGGTAAAAATTTGTGTTGAAGCGAAATACGCGGAGTGTTATTATAACATATATAATAAAATACAATTCCTGGCAGTTCTTGCTTGTGTTAAACAAAAGAAGGCATATTGAATACTAATGTATAATACTGGAAACAATTCAAAGAAAGCTGTGAAGGACAGCCCGAGGAACAGCACCGGATCTCGGATGATTTTACTCACAGTTTTGATCATGACTTTCATGATGACGCTGGACAGCAGCATTTTAAACGTCGCTTTGCCGACCCTGGCCGAGAGCCTGAATATACCGACCAGCTTGATTGACTGGGCCTGCACAGCCTACCTGATCAGCCTGTGTTCATTCGCGCTGATTTTCGGAAGAGTGGCCGACAACATCGGAAAGGCCAAAATCTTTCAGGCGGGATCACTTATTTTTACAGTCGGCTCGCTGCTCTGCAGCATATCCTCGAAATTTATCCCGCTCATAATAAGCCGCTTTATTCAGGGCTTCGGAGCCAGTGCGGCAACGAGCTGTAATCTCGGCATTATTACTGAGACTTACCCCGCGAAGAACAGAGCCAAAGCGCTGAGCGGCATTTCGTCTGCGGTTGCCCTCGGAACTTTAGTCGGCCCGATTGCGGGCGGAGCCATCCTGAATTATTTCAGATGGGAAGTCATTTTTTTGATTAATCTGCCGATCGGTGTCGTCGCCTTTATTCTCGGAGTCCTATATCTTCCTAAGTGCAAAGAGCGGAAAGCACATAACCATTTTGATGTCGGAGGCAGTATTTTCATTGTTCTGGCTATTTCCGCCGTGATTTCCGCACTGTCCATGCTACAGACCTATAGCAGCATTTATTTATACCTGCTTCTGATTCTCGGCTTACTGTTTTTCTTTGTTTTTGCCCTTATTGAAAAAAAGGCGGACTGTCCTCTGATTAAGGTCTCATTATTTTCAAATCGGGCTTTTGTCATCAACCTCTTATCGATTGCTATCGCTTTCGTCAGTATAGGCACCTACAATATCATGATGCCGTTTTACCTGCAGGACGCGCTCGGGTTTTCTCCCGGGAAGGCTGGCGCTATCATGGTCACGCAGCCGATAATCATGGCTTTTGTCGCGCCCTTTGCCGGGATTATGGCGGACAGGCATGGATACCGTCCGATTTCCGCCATCGGTATGTTTGTCTTCGGATGCGGTGCTTTATTTCAGGGTCTGCATTACAATATGGAAACTGGCCTGTTCCTGATTGTGTTGGGGATCGTGATTTTTGCCGCTGGCAACGCGTTCTCTCAGTCTCCGAACAACGCGCTTGTTATGTCCAGCGTCTCTCATGAGGATTACGGATTCGCTGGAAGCACGGCTTCGCTGGTGCGATATTTGGGAATATCGGTAGGTTTGACGCTTTCGACCTGTACGCTGTATGCGCTGATGTCCCGAAAAGCGGGATATTCTGTCAGCAACTATCTAGTCAACAGACCGGATGTATTTATCTATGGAATGCGCTATGTTTTTATCGGAATATGTGCGATCCTGTGGATTGCCAGTTTCCTTATGCTGTTGGAATTTAAAAAAGAAAAAAGGATTGTTCGGACATCCTGTAATGACGGCAGATCATAACACAACTGAACAGCGTAATTTATTAAGGCGGTGACGGAATAATGTGCGGACGATATTATATTCCTGACGACGGTGATTTTGACGACATCAGCACTATGCTCAGCCGGATTAGGGAACTTTATAAGGATTCGCCTCTGCTGCCCTCCCTTAAACTTGGGGAGATATTTCCCTCCGATATCGTTCCGGTAATAACCGAAAGTTCGCCCGAGCTTATGAAATGGGGTTTCACGGGCTTCGATGGCAAGAGACTGATAATAAACGCGCGGATTGAGACGGTGCAGGAGAAAGCAATGTTTAGAAAGTCTTTTGCTGAAAAGCGATGCCTGATCCCCGCCGGAGCTTACTTTGAGTGGAGAAAGGACGGAGGAAGAAAGCAGAAGTATGCAATCCGTCAGCACCAGCCAATATACATGGCCGGTTTCTATTGCATTGAAGAGCCGTCACAGTTGCCGCTTTTTGTCATAATGACGCGTCCGGCACTGCCTGAGCTCGCATTTATCCACGAACGTATGCCCGTCATTATTCCGAAACAGGAGTGCCGGAGCTGGCTGAAGGGCGATCTCGGTTCTCGGGAGCTTTCCGAGCTTTCTCCCGGCAGTTTTGATTTTGAAGGCGTGGGATAGTTGCCTGAACCGGAAATATGTGATAAAATAAATTTTAATGCGGAGCTTCCAGCTCCGGTCTATCGAAGCAAAGGACAGCTTTGGAGGAAATCATGCGACGGAAAATAATCGCTCTGGCTTTGGCCGCTCTGCTTTTTGTCTCTGTTATCCAGCCTGCGGCGGCGGATACTTCGGGACTTTGCTTTACTGCGATCAACGACACGCTGCTTGATCTTGGGTCCCTGGCGGCATCGGTGAACGGAACGATATACGTTCCCGCAAAAATATTTTCATCGCTTGGTGTCTACAGCAGTAGCTTTAATGATACAAACGACACCGTCATGCTGAACAATTCCAATTTGCAGGTCTATTTCGAGCTTAAAACGGGCAGATGCTACAACGGAATGGGCACGGAATATTCCGCCTCTGCCATCTATAAAAACGGGCAGGTATATGTTCCGGCAAATTGGGTCTGCTATTATTTCGGATTTACTTTTTCCTATATCAGCGGAGTGGGATACGGTGATTTGGCGAGGATCTCCAGCGGCAAGGTATGGCTCTCAAACCAGCAGTTTCTCGACGCGGCGACCACTCTTATGCACAGCCGGTACAATGAATACTATGGCGTCAACAACATGGTCGCCCCTACTCCGACGCAGCCGGAAACTTCGCCGAACACAAGCGTCAGCATTCCCAAAAGCACAAGCGTTTCCCTTTGTTTCACAGGCATACCGAGCGCAACGATTTTGAACAGTCTGGACAGCTACAACTATAAAGCCTGTTTCTTTGTCACCGTGGAGGAAGCCGAAAGCTCTCCGGATATCATCCGCAGAATTTACGGTTCGGGACACAGCCTCGGAATATACTGCAAAACATCGGCTCAGAGTGAATGCGAAGCCGCGGTTTCCGCCATTTTTGAGGCGGCACAGTTCAGGCCTGTTTTGCTCACCTCTCCGGATTCCATATCGAAGAGCTGCGCCGTTTATGCAGCTGCGAACGGTTTTGCTTATTTTACTCCCAAAACGGTTATAGCAAGCAATGTCGCATACTCGTCTTCTGTTACCGCCAAGCTGGAACATTCGACCGGTTATAGTACCCTCGCTCTGACTTCGAACGAAAACACCGGAAAAATGCTGTCCGGAATTCTCCAATATATCAATGCTAAAGGAATTTCCGTCACAGCTCTGCGCGAAACCAACATCTGATCTTTCCGGCTTTTACGGAATTAATATAATAACGGAGGCAATTTCAATGAACAAAACCGGGCTAAAAGCGGTAATCCTTGCGGCAGGCAAGGGAACGAGGCTGCATACCGACGGAAACCCTCTTCCGAAGGTAATGCGTATCGCCGCAGGAAAGCCGCTGCTGGCACATGTTTTGGCTGCGCTGGATTTTATCGACCCTTCCGACTGTGTTATTGTTGTCGGCTATAAAAAGGAGAGCGTCATGGACGCCTTTCCGGGCTATGTTTTTGCCGAACAGAAGGAACAGCTGGGTACCGGACACGCGGTCATGGCGGCCTTCTCAAAGCTTGAGGACTACGACGGGGCGCTTCTCGTCTGCTGCGGGGACATGCCGCTTATAAAGAAGGAAACCTACCGCGCGCTTATCAACGCGCATATGGCATCCGAAAACGCGTGCACCGTTCTGAGTGGGACCTCCGTAGCCGATTTACCATACGGACGCATACTTCGGGATGAAAGCGGCTCCTTCTGCGGTATGGTCGAGGACAGAGACGCCACTCCCGAACAGAAAATGATCAGGGAGCTGAACAGCGGCGTTTTTGTTTTCGACGCAAAGGCGCTGCGCACTGTCCTTTCAGAGCTCAGGAGCGACAATGCACAGGGCGAATACTACCTGACGGACGCCCCAGTGCTGTTGCAGAAAAAGGGCTATAAGATTGGAGCCTGCGTTCGCGAGCTCGGGTATGAAATAATCGGGGTAAACACCCCGGAGCAGCTTAAACTGACAGAGGAACTGCTGCTGAAATGAGCGGAATTTGCTGTATCGTGGGCGCCGGAGATATGGAGGGCACAGAGTTCTATATCCCGGAGGGGGCCTATCTTATCGCGGCCGACGCTGGCCTCAGATATCTCGACTCCTTGAATCGAAAGCCCAACCTCATCGTCGGCGATTTTGATTCGCTCGGAAGGCTTCCGGCGGGGCGCAATGTTGTCGCGCACAAGCCGGAAAAGGATGACACGGACATGATGCTGGCCGTCAGGGAAGCTCTTTCCCGAAAATATGACACAATCCTGATATACGGCGGCATGGGCGGCAGACTTGACCATACTCTTGCGAATATACAGACCCTCGCATACATTGCCTCTTGCGGCGCTCAAGGCTATTTGGCCGGGTGCGGAAACGTCTGCACGGTGATTAAAAACCGTGCGCTCTCTTTTGGCGCGGCTATGAAGGGCATTATCTCCGTATTCTGCATCGGCGGCGCGGCGCATGGCGTGGATCTGACAGGGCTTAAATACCCGCTTATAAACCATACTCTGACCAGCGATTACCCACTCGGCGTAAGCAACGAATTTACGGGTGTTCCTTCCTCGGTTTCTGTCGTTGACGGGATGCTCGTCGTGCTTTGGAGCGCTCCGCGGCCGGAGCCGGAGAAGTATATTTTAACAAAGGAATTTCTATGAAAATTTCTGGCGCGATTTTTGATCTTGACGGTACGCTTACCGACTCCATGTATGTCTGGAGGGTCGTGGGTGTCAAATTTCTTCAGACATTCGGCATTACTCCCAGCGAGGATCTGTGGGAGCGGACAAAGAATTTGACCACTGAACAGACCATAGAACTGTTTAAATCCGAATACGGCATAGTCTGGACCGATGAGGAAATAAGAGTCGGAATCAATAATCTGGTCGGACAGATGTACCGCGAAGAGGTTCTCCCCAAAAATGGTGTTAAAGAGCTTCTGGAGATGTTCAGAGAGCGGGGCGTTAAAATGTGCGTAGCTTCCGCAACCGACGGGTATCTCGTCGATCTGGTACTCAGAAAGAACGGGATGCGTGACTATTTTTCCCGTATTATTTCATGCAATAACATCGGCCGCGGTAAGGATAGCCCCGCGATATATGAGAGCGCTCTTGAACATCTCGGAACTCCGAAACGCGAGACTCTGGTATTTGAGGACGCGTTCTTTGCCCTTAGAACGGCGAAAGAAGCCGGATTTCCGGTTGTCGGAGTATATGACCCTACGGAAACGCATGCCGACGGGATGAGGGAGCTGTCCGATTACTACATAATGGATTATGGTGCAGACAAGGCTTTGTTTACCGGATAAAAACAGCAGGTTCCAATTTTTTTCGGAACCTGCTGCGAAACGTCTGAACGTCACATGTTTCTGAGCATTTTTACCATGGCGTGTAAATTATCCTTATCGAAGGATTCAATCTCTCCTCTGTCGCAAAGAGCAGCGAGTTTCTGATCAAACGGCAGCTTGCAGACCGTCTTGATTCCGTACTTTTCTGCGATCTCGTCTATGTGGCTTTCGCCGAAAACTGAGAATTTTTCATTACAGTGCGGGCAGACGGTATAGCTCATATTCTCTACGATCCCAAGGATCGGGATATTCATTTTTTCAGTCATTTTCACGGCCTTTTCAACAATCATGGAGACAAGCTCCTGAGGAGAGGTGACCACTATGACCCCGTCGACGGGAATTGACTGAAAAACGGTGAGTGCGACGTCGCCGGTTCCTGGTGGCATGTCGATAAACATATAGTCCTCGTTCTCCCAGATCACATCCGTCCAGAACTGTTTTACGGCCCCGGAAATAACGGGTCCGCGCCAGATCACGGGGTCCGTCTCATCCGGCAGCAGAAAATTGATCGACATCAGATCGATCCCGGTTTTGCTTTTAAGCGGATACATTCCGTTTTCCGCTGTCTCGGGCTGGCCCGAAACCCCGAATGCTCTCGGAATCGAAGGTCCGGTTATATCAGCGTCAATAATTGCGGTTTTATAGCCGTGCCCGTTCATATTTACGGCAAGGAGCGACGTAACCAGAGATTTGCCGACTCCGCCTTTTCCGCTGATTATGGCGACTATCTTTCTGACTTTCGAAAGCGCGTGAGGAGGATCGGTGTCGCGTACGGGTTTCGCTCTTTTAATGGTGATTTTCGGTATCTCACTGTTTGGAGTGCTGTTTTCGTTCATTTGGTGACCATTCCTTTCTCCTTGCTCAGGCTGAATCCGCTTCATTTCATCCAAGTATTTTTCATTAGCTATTATATACATTTTTCGTTTCTTGTCAAATATGCTTATTCATAGCATTTGAAACTGCACTTGTGCTTGAAAGTTGCCGGAATAAGTGATATAATATCACAGAATTTGAGAAATGAATAATTTGATTCAATTTTCATACAGCTTCGTTGAATCGGGGGGAAGAAACCAGTGAGGAAAGAGCGCGTATCAAACAATGTGATCAGACGCTTACCCATGTACTTGCGCAAATTGGATGACTTAATTTTCCACGGAGTAGACCGAATCTCGTCCGGTGAGCTCGGGAAGCAGATGGGTTTGACCCCTTCTCAGATCAGGCAGGATTTCAGTTGTTTCGGCGAATTTGGGCAGCAGGGCTACGGTTACCGCGTTTCAGAGCTCAGGGAGCAGGTTGCAAGGATACTTGGAATGCACAAGGGCTTTTCCGTCGTAATCGTTGGCGTGGGCAATTTGGGACATGCTCTCCTTGAGAATTTTCAGTTTGAGGAACAGGGCTTCAAGCTCGTCGCCGCATTTGATTCCAGCCCTAATATTTACGGAAAGGTTATTTCCGGCATCCCAGTGTATAACAGCGCCGATCTCACCGCGTGGCTCAAAGAAAAGCCTACGGATATCGTTGTACTGACAGTTCCGCGCGCCATTGCGAGGAGTATGGCGGAGACCATAGCGGATTGCGGCGTCAGAGGTATCTGGAATTTTACTAATATGGAGCTTGAGCTTGACAGACCCGATGTCCGTGTTGAGAATATTCATTTTTCAGACAGCTTGCTGACACTTGGATATTTTCTTTCTGAACAGGAGAACTCGGAGAAAATGAAATAGAGCGATGCTCTTTGGAGGACACTGTGACGGCAAAGCGCATAATATCATATACCTTGATTTTTATTCTGATCTTCGGCATAGCGAGCGCCGCGGCCGTGACGGCAGGTAGCGCAAGCGATCCACTTATTTCAAAGAGCTATATTGACAGCACCTATCCCGATATTGTCTTGAAAGCGCCGCGTGATTATCTCTCCACCTCTATGACAGTGCTCAAATATAAGCTCAGTCAGTCGGGCCCCTCGGCAGGGAAGGGTGTTTCCGTGGCTTCCGCCGTAAACGGCGGCAGTATTTCCATGTCGGCGGGTTCCAGCTTCATTCTCCTCTCGGGTTTAGCAAAGCTCAGCTCCTGCACCGGTACGCTGATTGATGTGACGGACGGGTCGACAGTTTCTGTCGGCGCTTCTTTGGCGCAAAACCATAGGTTTGTGGCGTGCGAGAACACCATGGCGGCGGCTTCGGTTATTTCAGACGCAATTATCGCCGTTTACGGCGGCGTTTCGGTCAACAGCGGAGCTTCTTCCTCCTTTACGGACATCAGCAAGGACGCGTGGTATTACGGCGATGTTTGCTATGCCGTACAGAAGGGCCTTGTAAACGGCAAAACCGTGGCCGCTTACGCTCCGGACGACAATCTGTCGATTGCGGAAGCAATAAAGCTCGCATCATGTATATACCAGTTATATCATTACGGAACTATTACCTTGACAAATGATTCCACACTGTGGTACAAATCATATGTGGAATATGCGGCTCAAAACTCTATAGTTACAAAAACTTACAGCAATTACGACGCTAGGATTTCAAGAAGCGAATTCGTCGCCATATTCTACGCAGCGCTCCCAGCCTCCGAATATACCGCAATTAATACCGTTTCGGATAATTCTATCCCCGACGTGAGAGTGAGCGATGCAAACGCTTCTCAGATTTACGCCTTTTACCGCGCCGGTATCCTGACCGGTTCTGATTCCAGCGGCACTTTTTATTCCAACTCCAATATTAAGCGGAGCGAAGTCGCGGCAATACTGACGCGTATGTTTGAATCCTCTTACCGTAAGACTATCTCCCTGTCATAATTAAATGCGGCTGTTCAATTCGGGCAAAATCCAAACAGCTGCATTTTTTGAAAGAGAGGTTGTACTAATGTTTGAATCAACAGAGACAATAGATACGATAGCCGCCATTGCCACAGGCGGCACCGTTTCCGCGATAGGAATAATAAGGCTTTCCGGTGAGGCCTCAATTGAAATCGCGGACTCCATTTTTCGCCCATTATCTGGGCTTAGGATTTTAGAATACCCGGATCGAAAGCTGGTTCTCGGTACTTTGATCGATGCGGAAGGGGAGACCTTGGACCACTGTATGTGCACGATTTCCCGCGCTCCCAACAGTTATACGGGCGAGAATACCGCCGAATTTCAGTGCCACGGCTCTCCGACAGTCCTACGCCTTGCGCTTGAAACCCTGTTTTCCAAAGGCGCGAGACAGGCTCTCGCGGGTGAGTTTACCAAGCGTGCCTTTCTGAACGGCCGTATGGACCTTACTCAGGCCGAGGCGGTCGTCGATCTGATCGATTCTGAAACCGCTGCCGCGGCCAAAAACGCAGCGGGTCAGCTCGGCGGCGCGATTTTGCGCAAAACTGAAACCATTTACAGTAATATAGTTGACATAATATCTCATTACCATGCGGTTCTGGATTATCCGGACGAAGAAATAGATGTTTTCGAGCTGGCCGACTATACGGGTACGTTCGAAAATGCGGAGCGTGAGCTACGGACGCTGCTCGACAGCTTTGGACGCGGGTGCGTTATGAAAAGCGGCCTTAAAGCCGCGATTGTAGGAAGGCCAAACGCCGGAAAATCTTCGCTTATGAACGCCCTTTTGGGCTACGAAAGGGCGATAGTCACGGAGATCCCCGGCACAACCCGCGACACGATCGAAGAATCGGTTTTGCTCGGAGGAATCAAGCTTCGCCTGCAGGACACGGCCGGACTGCGCGGGACGGTGGACCCCATCGAAATGCTCGGCGTGGACAGGGCGAAGAGAGCGGCGGATGCCGCTGAGCTTGTGCTCGCGGTATTTGATGGCTCTGAGGAACTTAATTCAGAGGATGGGGAAGCAATAGCGCTTGCGAAAAGCGCAGGACGCTCGATCGCCGTTATCAACAAGTGTGATCTGCCTCAGAAGATCGATATCTCTGTCATCCGCGGCAGTTTTGAACTCGTTTGTCCGGTATCCGCGCTGGATAAAACCGGTCTTGACACTCTTGGCAGAGCTGTTTCCGGACTATTTCCGGTTCCGGAGGCTCCGGCCGGCGAAATTCTTACGAATGCACGGCAAGCCGACGCGGTCGGCAGGGCGCTCGTTTCCCTCCGCGAGGCGATAGCGGCCATGAAGAGTGGAGCGACTCCAGACATAGTGCTCACCGAGGCCGAAAACGCTGTTGGCGCGCTTGGCGAGCTCAGCGGCAAAACTATTCGCGAGGACGTGACCAGGCGTATTTTTGAACGATTCTGTGTGGGAAAGTAGAGTGTTTCGGTTTATTCCGGATATGCTCTTTTCTAAATATCAAACCAGCTAATTTTGCTGATATGCGCGAAATTCGGGCATATTAAGCAAAGAATAAAAGGAGGATGACCATGAGCTACAAATATGTATACATGTTTTCCGAGGGAAACGGCGGTATGCGTGAACTGTTGGGAGGAAAAGGAGCAGGTCTTGCCGAGATGACAAGGCTGGGCCTTCCCGTACCGCAGGGCTTCACCGTTACCACAGAGGCATGTACCCGTTATTACGATGACGGGGAAACCATCAGCAGCGAAATCGAACAGGAAATCAATGAGGCTATGGATACCCTTGAGAAGATCACCGGAAAGCGTTTCGGCGACCCCAACGCGCCTCTGCTTTTGTCGGTCCGCTCCGGTGCGCGCGTATCCATGCCGGGCATGATGGACACGGTTCTCAATCTGGGAATGAACGACAGCGTCGCAGACTCTATCGTCAGACTCACAGGAAACCCGCGTTTCGTTTACGACAGCTATCGCCGCTTCATCCAGATGTTCTCTGACGTCGTCATGGGCTTCCCCAAGAACACCTATGAAGCCGAGATTGCAAGTCTCAAAGAGAGCAAAAAAGTCTCCTATGATTCTGATCTTGACGCCGACGATATGAAGTTCCTTGTCAAACGTTTCAAGGAAATTTACGCCAATCAGGCGAAGGAAGCTTTCCCTGCAGATCCGAAGATTCAGCTCGTCAACGCAGTCAAGGCTGTTTTCAGAAGCTGGAACACTCCCCGCGCAATCACCTACCGCCGTCTGAACGACATTCCTTCAACCTGGGGTACCGCCGTCAACGTCCAGTCGATGGTATTTGGCAACATGGGCGAAGATTCCGGCACAGGCGTCGCTTTCTCCCGGGACCCCGCAACAGGCGAAAACAAGCTCTACGGCGAGTTCCTTATGAACGCTCAGGGCGAGGACGTCGTCGCCGGCATCAGAACGCCCGTTTCGATCGAACGTCTCAACGAGGTTAACCCCGCCACCTTTAAGCAGTTCAACGAGGTTGCAAAGAAGCTCGAACTGCACTACAAGGATATGCAGGATATGGAGTTCACCATTGAGAAGGGCAAGCTCTATATGCTCCAGACCAGAAACGGCAAGCGCACGGCGCAGGCCGCCCTTCAGATCGCAGTCGATATGGTCAACGAAGGTCTCCTGACCAAGGATGAAGCTCTTCTGAAGATTGAGCCCAAGCAGCTCGACAATCTCCTCCACGTACGTTTCGACGAAGCCGTTCTCAAGGCGACGAAGCCTGTCGCCAACGGACTTTCCGCCAGCCCTGGCGCTGCCTGTGGCCGCGTCGTGTTTACAGCTGAAAAAGCTATCAAAGAAGCCAAGTTTGGCCCCGTCCTTCTCGTCCGCAACGAGACCAGCCCCGAGGATATCGAGGGTATGGCGGTTGCACAGGGCATCCTGACAGCCACAGGAGGACGTACGAGTCATGCCGCCGTCGTAGCCCGTGGAATGGGCGTCTGCTGTGTAGCGGGCTGCTCCGCTATCCACATCAACGAAGAACAGGGCTATCTTACAATTGGTTCCAACCTTAAGGTCAGCGAAGGCGACTTCATGTCCATCGACGGCAACACCGGCAACGTCTATATCGGCAGCATCAAGACCGTCGATGCGATAATTTCCGGAAACTTTGCAACCGTTATGTCCTGGGCCGACGCTTCCCGCAGACTTGGCGTCAGAGCAAACGCCGATACGCCGAAGGATGCCGAGACAGCGCTCAAGTTGGGTGCCGAAGGCATCGGCCTTACGCGTACCGAGCACATGTTCTTTAAGGCAGAGCGCATTTTTGTCGTACGTCAGATGATCCTATCCGAGACGACTGAGCAGCGCCAGAAAGCGCTCGATAAGCTGCTCCCGATGCAGAGAGGCGACTTTGAAGGCATCTACCGCGTCATGCAGGAGAGACCTGTTACGATCCGTCTTCTCGATCCTCCTCTCCATGAGTTCCTGCCCAAGGACGAAGAGGACATCAGAGCGCTTTCCACTGAAATGGGCGTTAGCTATGAAGACCTGCTCGCAACGGTCAAGAGCCTGCACGAGATGAACCCGATGATGGGCCACAGAGGCTGCAGACTTTCTGTCACCACCCCCGAGATCACAAAGATGCAGACAAGGGCTATCATCGAAGCCGCTTTGAATATCAATAAGGAACTCGGCATAAATATCGTTCCTGAAATCATGATTCCGCTGGTCTGTGACGCCAAGGAGCTCAAGTTCGTACGCAACATCGTCGTCACAGAGGCTGACGAGATCATCAAAAACAGCGGCGCAAAGCTCCGCTACGAGATCGGCACGATGATAGAGACCCCCAGAGCCGCAGTCCTCGCTGGCAGCATCGCCCAGTACGCTGAGTTCTTCAGCTTTGGCACTAACGACCTGACTCAGATGACCTTTGGCTTTTCCCGCGATGACTCCTCAAAATTCAGCCCCTCATATCTTTCCAATAACATTTTTGAAAAGGATCCCTTCGAGCGCCTTGACAGCGAAGGCGTCGGTTCGCTTATCAGGCACGCTTTTGAAGAGGGAAGGAAAGTCAACCCAAAGCTGTCTCTGGGCATCTGCGGAGAGCACGGCGGCGATCCCGCGTCGATAGAATTCGTCAATTCCGTCGGCCTGAACTACGTAAGCTGCTCGCCGTACCGCGTTCCGATAGCAAGACTCGCAGCCGCTCAGGCCGCGATCAAGCAGAAGTAATCGAATAAACTGGTTAGACAGGGTACCGCGTCTTTTGACACGATACCCTGTTTTTTTGTGGGAAAGGGGCTTATCAAGAACTTTATCCTGCCGCTTTACATCAACGATAAGTACAAATTGACGCCCAAAAAGCACCCATTATTTCGTACATTATTAATTGACTAAATAGTCAATATAAAATTATATAAAGATAAAGAATAATCAGATACGATGAGAGGGGGAGAGGGGAGCCTATGCCACGCAGTTCAGAGGCAAACGTAATGATTAAGGACGCGCGGAAAAATGAAATTCTTCATCTACAGAGAACTCATAGAACACGCGAGTGTCCGGCACAATAAAAAATTGCCCGACCCGATATTTTACTTCGAATTTTTTGATTATGACTGCGATACAGATAGCCCTAATTATTATTATGTCAACTACAATCGTTCTGCTCATGGGCATTATTGGCGGAGGCGTATATGTTTTGGTGCTCCTGGTCCTGCTCCATCAGAAGGCAAAAACCGCCGCTATTACAGCCCTTGTCCTTTCCACGGTCACGCTTAGTGAAGCCGCCTGGCAGTACCGGCGAAAAAGCAGTTCCGCAGGGATTATTTTAAGTTGCTTGCAATTGTGGATATCGCCGGAACTCTACTCGGCAGCTTTCTTCTCAAAATAGTATCAGAAATACGATAAAGACTCTGATTATCTGCATCCTGCCTATATCGGGTCTGAGTTCCGTATTCAGAATTAAGGACTCACATAATGCGGAAGCGGAAGTTCGGGCGGCAGTAAAAAAGCTCCTGTTTGCCTCACCGATTAGCATGTGTTCGGCGGCTGGAGCTTTCCTAGGTGCCGGGCTTTTTTCAATAAACAATCGAAAAGCCATGATATTCGGCCTCTTGGTCATGGCGATATTTCCGGGTAAGCTGCTTTCAAAATAACATCTATTTCTCGTCCTGACGGCTGTTATAATCTTCGGCGATCATATCGACTAGAATATCTTTCAGTGCTTTATTCTCTACCCATGATTGCGTAAAGCTGTACGACGCCTTTCCGGTTTTGATCGTTATCATATTGTCTGGGCTGAAGTTTTCATTTTTCATAATTTGACTCTCCCTGTTGTAAATATTAGCTCTTTCAGTAATATAACCACCAAGCGCCGTAAAATACGTTTTCTCCTTTTCAAATAAAAACAGACATGGAAAAGCCCCCCGTCATTATGAAGGAGGGCCCATTGTCAGTCTCGAGGGTCGGATTCATAAGGGACGCGGCAAAGAAAACTGCTTAGTACGTTCTCCAAATAAATAACCACATGGTGTCGGTTTTCACTCATTGTGACTACATTAAGGTCCAGAAGCTCCTTTGGGGTTTTCCTAGCCTCGCCTTTAAACGTTAACCTGTATTTGTTTGGGTCGTCGCTTGCAGGCGGAACCTTAAGCACTTCGATTCGTGTATAACCCAACATATCGGTCAATTCGCTCAATGTCATAATATTCGGCTCCTTTCGAGTTAAAGGGACTGATTAATGGATCATCCGATTTTTTCTGCAAACTATCTTATGTAATATATATCGTCCATTCAGATTTGAAGTTAAGCAATTTGAAGTTAAGCAATTATGTAATATGAAAACAAAGCTTTAAAATAATTTAACCCAGATGAAAGAATATCGCTATCGGACTTCCCTATATTAAACAAAATCTTTATAATTCTGCAATGTGTTATGTAAACAATAAATGTCCCTCTGCTTCATCAGTAGAGGGACATTGTGATATTGAAAGTTAATTTTCAATTACGTATAAGCCATGTTTGGCAGTCGGCACATATCAGCTTATCATCAAGGTTTTTCGTAGCTCTGACGGTCATGCCGCAAGTAGGGCAGACATATTTTAAACTGCTTTGCTTAGATCTGCTTGTCGTTTTTTCTTTGCCGTTTTCGCCGGGCTTCGTTATTTTTGGCGCTCCATTTTTATATGTCTTTGCCCTCTGATAACGGAAACAACCAGAGCGGCAATTTTCTTTTACCCATTGAGATAAGATGGGTGTGGGTTTGGTTATACAGTAGCCGTATTTATCATCTTTTGAAACAATCAGGTCGCATTGTTCTGCAACGTCCTTAAAATACTTGTTGTGGTATGTTCCGGCCCGGCTGGTGTCTTGTATGCCGGAGTTTATGTTTTTAAGATGGCACATTTCATGTAAGAGTGAGCTTACTATTAAATCTGCGTCGCGCTGCATGTGCTCTGCTGTGATATTGATTTCCCTATGTGTCTTTTGCGTTTTATCGCTCCATACTGGCTTTTCTGTAATCCATGCATATGCTCCGGAGGTAACATCTGTTTGAATTGTGATGATAGGCTGCTCGAGCTCGTTGTAGAAGTATTTTTCGTTTAGCTTGCGAAACATTCTTTGAAGCTCGTCGACTGCGGACATGATAGTGATTTCGTATGACATTTTAGAACACCCCTTTTTGAAAGTTAATTTTCAATGTCTGCTGCTCTCCATCGTTAAAATAAAAATTGTGTGCAGCATGCGCAAGGCCTGTGCCGCGCGCTTGCTTGCGACAAGCTCAGCGCAAAAGAGAAGGCCTGTCAAGGTGACCGTGGAATAAATCAGTGCTCACACTGTTTTATGCCGCGAAAGCTCCTTTACAGGTCTGAACGTTGTGCTGCGGCGCCCCGCGCCCGACTATGACAAGCAAGGCAAAAAATAAAGGCTCGGAGCCTTTGCTCCGGGCCTTGTGCTATTTGTATAAGTCATCTGTGGAGATTTCAATAATACCGTTCTTTGATTCGTAATTTTCTACGAATTTAGAAAGTATGTGTACCGCTTCTTGGTTGTAAGAGCGGCTTTCTTTCTTTGCTATGAATTTTAGCTTAAGATATAGCTCGTCCGGCAATCTTAAGCCTCTCATTGGTATAATGGACGGCATAAATTTGATACCTCCTGTCCCTAAAAGTGTATTTATTATGTTATCACAATGCAAGCAAAAAATATATGTACAAAGTATTGACAAAGTGTATTCACCTATGTTAATTTAGTGTTATCAAGGTGTATTCACCTAGTTTAAAAGGAAAGGAGGCCTACCCGCATGACTAAACGTTATCTTGTAGTCAGTAATGGAGCAGCGAAAAAGACGGGTGAAGTATATTCGAGAGCCTACAAAATAGCAAAAGATTCAAAAGGTTTTGAATGGCTTGACCAGAAGGATGTCTTTTTCACTGACAACATTCGTCCGGTCGGTACTGTAATTGAAGTAGAACAGTGCGAAGTTAAGTAGGGAAGTGGAGTGATCTACTTTGAGATTTCCGCTTGACCTAAACGTCTATTTTCAAAACAACGACTATGTGAAGAAGTTGCAAGCTGAGATCGTGGCGGCTGATGGTCGTGCCGAGGAATGGAAGCAGAAATATAAAGCTCTACAAGAACATTATTGTGATGTTCAGCGTGTGAATATCGAAATGTCAGATATTCTACGATATCACGGAATCAAATTTCGTGAGGGCTTAGACGAAAGAACTTGGTATAAGGCACGTAAATAGGGGAGGGCAAACCTCCCCGGCCCCCCTAGGCTAACAGGGGGGTACAACGTACAGGAGTGTGTGACGTGCCGAATAATATCATGTACGATTATCTTTCTATAACGTCAAAAATTCACGATGTTATGCAAATTACGGAACTTATTGGAATGGTTAATGTTCCGTGGGAATCTGGAACAGGCGCGCATGGATTTAATTTCCGTTTATACTACGATTGTATATCGGTTTTTTACGGTCACCCTGATGGAATTGTATGGCTTGAAATGACTGGTCAAGGCTGCCGGGCGTTTGAATCATTCGGAAATGGTGACTATGACTCAATATTTAAACTGGTAATTGAAAATCCTTTAACAATGAATATAACTAGGCTCGATGTAGCTTTTGATGATAAATCCGGAATTCTCGATATTAAGCGTATAGCAAAAGATGTAGAAAAGGAAAATTTTGTTTCCCGTTTTCAAAAATGGGAAATCAAGAATTCTTCTGAAGGAGTTTCTATATATCACGGTTCGCAACAGTCAGAAATATTGATAAGGATATACGACAAGGCCGCAGAACGTGGTTTTGATGATAATACGCATTGGATAAGGGTAGAGCTTCAAATAAGGCGTGACAGGGCATTACAGTTCATTTCTGATGATCTAGACATATCTTTGAAGTTTAAAGGCGTTCTTATAAACTACCTTCGATACTTAAAACCTGACAAAAAAGATACAAATAAGCGAAGATGGCAGACTGTGAAATATTGGGATGATCTCATAAATAAAGCATTGCCTATTTCACTTTATGTTAAACCAGGCGTTGACTACAACATGAAAAATCTTTCGAATTTTGTATATAGGCAAGCGGGGAACGCTGTAGATACTGCAATACAGATATTCGGTATTGATACCTTTATGAAAAATCTTGATGCCCGTGATGTTCGGGAAAATCCGAAGTATAAACGGCTGATAGATCAACATGAACAATGGCTTAAACATTGCGAAGAAATAAAAAAACGTGAGGCATGAAATGAATGTTGAAATTTATCTTGAAGAAGTTTCAGCTTCTCCAACTGCCACAACTGAAACAACTGCTACACCTACGGAAATTACTACGGATTATCAAACAAACGTACTTAGCTATATGCGTGTCGGGATTATTGCTTTGGGTATAATCATCGGCTGTATTATAGCAGCAGTGGTTATACAGTGGTTTCATAAGGGGTAATACGATGATTGATATAAACTCGATTTTTTCGGATTTGTTAAGCGGTATTGAGTGGGGCGTTGTTATAACGCTTATTGCTGGTGCTGTGTCGTGGGGCTTTTGGGCGGTCGTTGGCTTCTTTAAAAGTGCATCCCGCGCATAACATAATAATTTTAAGAAAGTGAGGAAAAACAAAATGAAAAGAATTGGTGCAAGTTTTAAGGCGTTCTACAAGCGTTCTTCGAAAAGGGCAAAATCGGCGGCTGTAATGGTGATGGCACTGTTCTGCATGGCAATACCTGCATTTGCAGAAGGCACAGCTCCGACCTATGATCTCAGTACGACTCTTCAGTCCAGTTTGACCACTTGCGCGACAAACATCATGACTGCGCTGGGCGTTGTCCTGCCGATAGCGCTCGGAATTGTTGCCGCTATGTTTGGCGTGAAGTACGGCATTAAGTTCTTCAAGAGCATTTCGAAGGGTTAACAGTTCGGCGGCCCGGCTTACCGGAGCGGTGCAATTTGCTCCGCTCCGGTTGTTTTATTGAGAGGGGTTATTTATGAATGGTAATATGTTTCAAAAAATGACGGCGCTGTTTATGTGTTTGGTGTTGTCAGTAACAATAGTAAGTACACAAATTCAGCCTAAAGCACATGCAGAGGTATTAATTGATGCTTGTGTTATAGGTGATGTGGTGGAAATGCTGGCGATAGTCGGGATAACTTTCGTCACTGTAGCGGCGGCAAAAGCATTAGTACAGGATTTTTTAACGAAAAATCCTGATATTCTTGACTGGGCGAATGAAATAGCAAATAGAACAGGAAATTTAGGCGGTAGCGCAAATAATAATGGTCGCGGCAATAATATGAAGTTATTACCAACTGACCCGTATTCATTGAAGGCACTTTATAATGCGGCTAAATCGTATTTTACAGGTAATTCTAAAGCGCTTGATAATGGTGGTACTCAGTATAATGGCGCGATAATTACTAACTATGCTGATGATGCAGGAACGCTCTATAATGAGGCCTCTTATGGCAGCGGTGATTCTGTAACAGTAAAGGACAAAAATGGAACGTCTCATACGTATTCTGTATCTTTATGGACTTCCGTTTCAATGTATGGTTACAAAATGGTATATGATGGTGGGTTTTGCTATAATACTTATTTGGCTTATCAGAACGCAAGTACAAGCTATTATACTGACCAATATTGCTATCTTGATACTGACACAACATGGAAATCTAAAACATTTAAGTGGGGATTTTTTGAATATACGGATGCTGGTACAGGAAATACATATTTAAATCCCTATATTGCAGGTTATGGTGTGAAAAGTTCTGACAATTCTGCGGTATTTGCAAGCGCATTCTATTATGACAAAATGTATAGAGGTAGTATATTGATGAATTCGACTGCTGTAGCTCCAACTACATCTACGTATACATTTACTAATGCGCCTACATATAGCCCTAATGTAACGTCAGATGATTTTTACAAGGCAATAAATAATGCTGGAGCTGCTGGGCTTACAGTATCAACTGGGGCGGCTACGGTCGCGGTAGTGACAAATGACGATACAGGAATATCGGCTATTAATCAGCCGAAAGCATTGGACGATACTGGAATAACGTCAGCTGTACAAACGGATGTACAAGCTTCTCCAACTGTGGCCCCTTCTCCGGTTACAGATACGGAAAATGATTTGGACGTACCTAGAACAAATAGCAGTATAAAGTATAAATTTCCGTTTTGCGTTCCATTTGATGTGATAGGGTTAGTTCAAGCTCTTAATGCTAAATCTGCGGCCCCATATTGGGACATACCTGTAAAAATACCATATTTTGATTATACTCAGCATTTTACAATAGATTTATCGGGGGATGCATGGAATAAGGTGGCTACAGCTATTAGATGGGGGGAAACGATTCTGTTTTTGCTTGGCCTTGTTGTGCTTACTCGTAAACTGATTAAGGGGTGATACCGTGATAGCTGCAATAAACAAGTTTCTGACTGCTGTGGCTGCTGCTTTGTTGTCTATCTTGCCAGATGATCCTTTTATGCCTTTTATAAATCAGATAGGTTCGCAGACTTGGCTTCCGATTCTTAACTGGTTTATACCTATAGGGTTATTTATTTCAATAGGTACTGCGTGGCTACTAGCGATAGGTGTTTACGGCGGGCGCGATTGACCCCCCGCGTCGTTTGCGTTTAACACCTGCGTCGCTTAAATTTAACAGTTCCGTCGCTGAGATTTGACACCTTTATACTTTGTGAGAAGAAGGGGCA
>Ga0070399_1000492_pt1 | contig 44800 bp, 46 predicted proteins | sample BioMet4_FD_61217 | JGI IMG/M metagenome (GOLD analysis project Ga0070399, IMG submission 61217) | Microbial communities from bioreactor (seeded with sewage sludge) at LBNL, California, USA - Biofuel metagenome 4 (version 1) | ecosystem: Engineered > Bioreactor > Anaerobic > Unclassified ... | reverse complement strand
ACATGATGTTCCCCGAAGCTAGCTGATTTTGCCTTAAAATAATATTCCCCGGCGGGGTAGCGGCATTCATTTCAAAAATACCGCGCCTCCGTCGGGGAGAACGGTTACCAAGGCCAAATCCAGCATAGTGCTTTCTATGAAAGAAAAGGTATTTGCTTATTTCCTGATCGATGGTATTTCCTATTTACACAAAATACCCAGGCATTTATCTCCGACATTGAGCTTAACTCCGTCAAGGCCCCGGCTTTCAGCCATTTAAAAAACTCTGTCCAACTGGCCTTGTCCCCTTTTATATCCTCGGCGGCACCAAGAACTTCGCGGTAGCCATCCTTGTTTACGGCAATGGCAACCAGAATGCTGACGTTTTCATACTCTCCGCCCCAGTTCCGGCGCAGATAGATACCATCAACATAAACATATGGATATTTGCCGCCCTGAAGCGGACGGTTTCACCAGTCTTCTATGTGGACATAGGCTTTCTTGTTAAGTTCACTGATTGTGCCGGGAAACACCTTAGTCCCCCATAGAGCCTCGGTAATGTCCTCTACTCGCCGTACGGATACACCGGCCAGGTACATCTCAATTAGTGCTTCTTCCACGGAGCTTTCGCGTCTACGGTAACGCTCGATGCCGATTCAAACGGTACGCCCTTCAGTTTTGGCACTTTCAATGTGACTTCTCCTGAAGTGGTTGTCAGGTTTCGATCATAGTGGCCCGCACGATATCCCTGATTTGCAGTCTCCTTTTCGGTGAATTTTGTGTGGTAACTTCATTCTACCAAAAAGACTGCTTATATGTCCTTTTTATTCCTTTTTCAATTTGCGCAATTTATTGTACCTTATCCGCCGTCCCAAGTTACTTCAAACTGTTTTCCGGTGCCCAAAATTGCTTTGGCAAGGTCACGAAGCTTAAAGTAATTGTTGCCATCGATATTATGAGCCTCGAAGTATATGGCTGTTCCGTTTATCAAAACAGTTGAAGGGTCGGAATCGCACCGATACATGCAGGAAACTTGCTCCTTTCCCATGTTCTGGTCTCAGCCATAACTGAATCTGACACATTAAAGTACGGCTTCTCAGGCTGACAGCCATCATCTCATGTCACGTCAACCTGATAATAAATACCATCGATTTTCACGACGTTCCATGCGTGGCTGCCAGTAACAGTTACACCATCCGAACCAATTACGTCACCGGTAACTATACAGCGCTCAATTCCGCATCTGCTTAGCAGTTCGACATTGCATCCGCATATTCCGAATAAATAGCAAGGCCTTCACCTATTGCTCCATATGCATAATGGTATTGCCCATGAGGACAGTTTCTGTTTTATACGTTTTTAACTATTTATGAGCAAGTTCCCATGCATTTATAACTAAAATAACAGAAGTTGGATACCTAGAATCAATATGTGGTTTATTGTGAACCTCTATCCTAGCAAACAAAGCGGCTTGAGATGAGTCAAGAAGTAATTTCGTTACAAATTTTCCGCGCGACATATTTTTGCCTCCCCAAATCACTCATTTTTTTCAACTTCTCATTATGGTATTACTAATATACATAAATCCGGATTGCCAAAATAAAACCGCTCAGCCTTTAGGTAAAGCGGTTAAAAGCTACACACTGTCCATTATAATTATAAGGCTAATTTGCGCGGTTGCTATGGCTATATAGTTAACTTTCCTAATTATGCCATTGCCGTGCTTGAATGACTAGAAAAAGCAAACTTCGACAGTAATGTCCCTCACTTATAATTGCTTAGCAGGCGTCTTTGCATTTATTATGGCTGCAGTTTTTTATATCCCAGGTTTACCATTAATAGCCTCACTGAACTAATTTAATCGATTAGTAAACATCTTCAAATTCGTCCTTCTTAAAGATGCAATCAGATGTTTCACTCGCCGAAAAAGCAGGGAAATGTGGGTAAAAAGCCACTCTAAACCGGAAGCAGTAACACTTCTTACAATTTGTCTACAAATGACACAAGTCCGCAAACCCTTGGACTTTCTAAGGATTTGCGGACTTTATGTGTCTAATGGTACGAATGTTAATACAATCGAACGATTGCCGCACAAGCGGGTGCAGACGCCACATTTTGAAATTTGCAATTGAAATAGCTCTAACTTCAATATCTTTTTGTATTGTTCCATCTAATGAAACGTATTCCTTAATAATTTTCCAGAGTTACGTTTTGTTATACAGTTTTGAAAATTAAATCCTCTAATTTTACGAAGCAATTAGCCTTTTTTGACTTGCCTATTATCAAATAAATATTACAAATTTACTATATCAAGACAGAGTAATAATGGCCATGCGCAAGAACATGGGCAATTATATTGAACAGTCGCCTTTTCGGCATTGCGTTGTGGTTCTCGGTTACGTTGAAGCTCTAGACTCGGATATTCCCCGTTCCTTTGCCCTTTCCCGCCGATGCCTATTAAAGTAATCTCCAGCTTGGCAGACATGCAGGCGGGGCTGATCCTTCCGCTGTTTGGAAAACCGCCTGCTGACTTTGGTGTAAATTACTATGGCCAGTTTAACGTTACAAGAAAAATTCTATCCTTTTGTTGGTCAGATTCATAAAATTCCGCGTTCGCATTTTAATAGCGATAGTGCAGGATGAAATCCATTTTGTCTGCTACATATTTAATTATCTCATAGTAAATGGGCTGCTTGGTCTCCTTCGAACAGCCGCAGGACAGCACCTTGCAGATAATATCGCCGTTCTTGACATTAAGCTTGCACTCATCTGACGCGGCGGTGTACGCTGTCATTGTGAGCGTATAATCGTCAATAAGGCAACCGCTGTGTTGAGCTAAATATGGATGAATAGAACCCTTTGCAAGTTCGTTTACCTCCTGAAAAACAAAATTACATGTGGGATAAGACAAATAACAATCGAGTGTACAGATAATGTTTCCATCAGATTGTTGATACCGGCGAACCGAAATAACAGGCGATCCGACTTTTATGTGAAAATAGTCCGCAACGTATTCAGGAGCCATAACAAGTTCCACAGAGCCGAGTGTCAATGCTTGCGAGAGCACAGCGTCCTTAATATGGCCTATACTTGTGTCGTAGCACACGATCAATTCAGAAGTATTTGTTGGCTTGGGCGCCTTGACAAATGTGCCCTTACTTTTTACACGGTACAATCTTTCGTCCTTTACCAGGCCAGAAATCGCACGACGTACTGTTGTGCGGCTGACACCGTACATTGTACAAAGCTCTTCCTCTGTTGGAATAGCTTCATTTATGCCAACATTTCCGTTTTCTATTTCATTCAAAATAATCTGCCGTATCTGATCATGTAATATAGTCGGTATTGCTTTGTCGATTTTATAATCTTGAAAAGCCATAGTTTGGCCACCTAATCCTTTATAAATTATCTAAAAAATGAAACAAATGATTGATAATATGCATTGTTATATTATAAAGCATCGAAGAATCAATATCAACTAAATTAAAGAAAAGTATCCGCAAAATAGTATTTCATGGTCTGATTTCTGTGCAGAGACGAAAAAACTAGCACAATGTAATATCAAAAAGCACGCACTTGCGCTTAGTTCATATATCATCGGCAGTGAATTGCCAATCGATGTTTTACTGAATGTGGCGTCATTCTCATTGGACTGGTTTGAGGCTATCAGCAAGGAGTGTCCAAAAAAATCAACAAAATCAAATCTAATGGGCGTGCCGCAAAACGTATTAATAACGTAGAGCGGCACGTTTTTATATTGAAACATCAGGGGACTTTTCAACAATGCTGATAATAAACAAAAAAGTAATTAATTAAGCATATATACCAGATAATAGTTCAAAATAACAAAATTATTTTTCTGATCCAAAAGGGATTGATTTTTATCATCGTTAGTATTAGTATAGTTATGTATCGTAATGTTATGTATTGTTACGTTACAAATTAATATGAAAATGAGAAAGGAACGATCAGGGTATGAATCAGAATTACAAAACAAAGGGTCAGAGATTCGGAGAGTTTAAGGTGGGAGACGTTAGTTATACAGGTTCCCGCACAATCACCGAAGCAGACCTCACCAATTTCGCCGCGTGGACTTGGGATCACAATCCGCTTCACACGGATGAGGAATTTGCAAAGCAAACCATAGCAGGAGGACGAGTGGCTCATGGAGCTCTGACCTTAGCTTATTCGCTTGGTTTGGTGGACAATACGGGCGTCCTCGACGGAACGGCCATTGCCTCCCTGAACTACAGTTTTAAAATGGTTGGGTTCGTGAAGCCGGGTGATACGATTTGCGTCAAAAGCACCGTTGTGGACACAAAGCTGACCTCCAAGGGTGATCGCGGCGTGGTTTCCTCCCGTTTGGAGACGTTGAATCAGCGGGATGAAGTGGTTGCAATAACGGACACCGCTGTGATGTTCATCGCGTAGGAAAGTGTTTAAATTGATGCAGGGAAGCACGGGATTGCCCTGGGGCTTAAGACTAAAACGCCCAATATTAAAATTATTCAATAAAGCAGGGAATCAGCCTGTTGAAAAAACCCAGCTAAACTGGACTTTTCAGCAGTCCGAGAAATGAGCAAAATTTCATTTTTGTCTTATTATGCTCTTCTGAATGGCAACTGCCTTAAAAAATATTTTATGATTTTTGTCTTAGAAAAAGCCTCAATTTTGCGATGCCATTTTTTCTTTTGCATTCCCTTCATGCCGTAAATGTATTAATTCATATCTATTTTGAGGAGGGTTATAATGAGCAAGCCATTGGAAGGTTACAAGGTCATCGAATTCAGTACATATGTCGCAGGTCCGACCGCCGGCAGACTTCTGGCGGACTGGGGTGCCGAGGTCATCAAGGTGGAAGCACCAAAGGGTGACGTCTGGCGCTACGCCGTTTATCAAAGCACCGAGGAATATGCGTCCGATGAGAATCCTATATATGATGTCTACAACATGAACAAAAAAGATATTGCCCTCGACACCAAGACACAGGCGGGACGGGACGTCCTTATGAGACTGACGGAGAGCGCCGATGTTTTCCTGACAAACAGCAGACCGCAGGCGCTCAAGGGCATGGGGCTTGGCTATGATGTTTTGAAAGAAAAATTTCCCAAGCTGATCTACGCCCAGCTCACAGGTTACGGTCAGGAAGGTCCGGACTGTGACGCTCCGGGATTTGACTCGGCAGCCTTTTGGGCTCGTTCCGGCCTGCTCTGCGACATGCTCACACCGGAAGCATATCCCGCTGCCCCCCCCAACTGCTTTGGCGACTCCGCTGTGGGCACTGCGCTGTTTGGCGGCATATGTGCCGCGCTGCTGGCGCGTGAAAAGACCGGTCGCGGCGATCTGGTTGAAGTATCTCTGTATGGCACCGTCACCTGGCTCTTGGGCTGCGCGATGATGCTCGCCCAGGATCAGTTCTATACGGAGTATTATCCCCGTCCCCGCAATGAATCCAACCCTCTGGTTCTGTCGTACAAGTGCAAAGGCGGTGAGTGGATTCTCATCACGATCATCGATTTCGTAAACTACTGGAGGCCCTTCTGCCAGGTTATGGATCTTAATGATATCGTCGACGATCCCAGATACAATAGCTACTACAACCTCTGTATGAACGCCGATACATCCATTCCCGCTATTGAAGCCGCTTTCGCAAAGCTGGATTACGAAGAGGTCGCACGGCGCCTCTCCTCCGTCAATGTTGTATTCTCAAAGCTGGGTCACTTCAAGGATATTCACAAGGATCCGCAGGCTCTGATCAACGACTATGTACGAAATTTCACCTATAGTACCGGACGCTCGGTTGTTGTGCCCATGACTCCTATTAAGTCCAGCAATCTCGGTAAAATAGACCTGAACGCCTGCCCAAAGATCGGAGAAAATACGGCTGAAATTTTGTCCGCCGCCGGATATTCCGCGGAAGAGATCGCTGCCCTGAAGACTGCAAAGCTCGTGCGGTGAGTGATTCCGGCACCATTCCGTACGGTGCGGTCGAAACCCTTCATTTTATATAAAAATGGATTTCTATGGTTGACCGTTCTGCCATAGGGCTTAAGGTATCGCAGGATTTTCCTATGACTGGCGCGACATCATTACCATCTGAGCGTCAGCGCTGCTCCGAAATAATTGGAATATGTTTATGAAAACGGTCTGAGGCTGCTTCCCGCATTTGGTGTCATTCCCTGCACTGCAACATTCAAGACCAATCTCCCGCGAGTACATGCCCCAATGCCCACGATTAAGCCCAGTTATATGGTAAAGTCTGGTTAACCCGTTCCCCCAAATTGGGCAAAAATATGGCTGATGTTCTGACTGATTTCGGGTTCACAAAAGAAAAAATAGTGGTAATGAAGACCGCAAAACTGGTACGTTAAATATTATAGGAGGCAAAAAAATGGGTTATAGAATGACTCAAGAGCAGAAAGGACTGAGAGATTCCATCAGAAATTTCTTGGAAAAAGAGGTTAAGCCCCATGTTCCGGAGTATGACGAAAAGGGAGAAACCCCTCTGGAACTTGTAAAAAAAGGCTTCGATATGGGACTTCACCTCATTGATGTCCCAGAAGAATATGGTGGTCTAGGCCTTGGAATGCGAGCTGCCTGCATAGTCACCGAAGAGATGGCCCGTATCGACTTCGGTTACAGCAGCTGCTTCAACATGCTGGCACTGAAATGCGTTACGCTCATGGGCAATGAGGAACAAAAGCACCGCGCCTGTAAACTGGTTGTTCCCGGAAACATGTGTTCCTTCTGCCTGACAGAGCCGGGGGCCGGTTCCGACGCCGCAGCCATCCGCACTACGGCGGTAAAAGATGGAGACAACTACATACTTAACGGCACAAAGTGCTTTGTCACCAGTGGAGCTTATGCTAATCTTTACGTTGTTATGGCTGTCACAGATCCGACCAAAGGGCCAATGGGCATTTCCGCGTTCATGGTAGAGCATGGAACTTCCGGCCTAATAATCGGGAAAGACGAGAACAAACTGGGCCTGCGCCTGTCCAACACCTGCGAGCTCATATTCGACAACATGGTGATTCCAAAGGAAAACCTGTTGGGCGAAGAGGGAATGGGTTTTGTTACGGCAATGCAGGGACTGGATACCGGACGTATCACAGTGGCCGCGGGAGCAGTCGGAATAGCCCAGCGCGCACTTGAGGAATCCATCGCCTACTCGAAGCAGCGCGTTTGCTTTGGCAAGGCTATCGGCAAAATCCAAAGCATTCAGTTCATGATAGCCGATATGGCTAAAAAAATCGAGGCTGCCCGCCTGCTGATCGACTATGCGGCGACCCTGGTGGACGCTGGCGCGGATTACACAAAGGCTGCGGCAATGGCTAAATGCTTTGCAACCGACACGGTTATGGAAGTAACGACAGATGCCATTCAGATATTCGGAGGCTATGGTTACTGTAAGGATTATCCGGTTGAAAAGCTTTTCCGCGACGCAAAAATCACACAGATAGTGGAAGGCACAAATCAAATTCAGCGCATGGTCATCGGCAGAAGTGCTATTGCTGACGGCGGATCTGCCAACTGCTTTATTACGGACTAAAAAGGCATCGGATTTTTATACAATAAAAACATATTTCCGCCATAAAGGTATTTATGGCTATACCGCGGCCGCCATTGTTTCTTAATTACCAGCCAACATATTCGTATATTGACAAAGAATCTAGTGCACAAAAATAGAAAACACTGAAATACTGCGCGGTTTCTGTCTGCAAGAGGCATAGCCTCTTGCAGACAGAATTTAATAAACGGAGTGCTTTTCTGAAAAAGCACGTAAAGATCGGGCTGAGATCAGCATGATCAGTATTACACTCCCTGAGAAGTACGGAGGATACGGGCTGGGCGAACATCATGCCGAGCTATGACCGCGCCAGCGAAATACTGCGCCATGACGAGTGTTATGCTTTCGGCGCACAGCTCCCTGTGCACCTGGCCTATTTTTGAATACGGTACGGATGCTCAGAAGCAGAAATACCTTCTGCCGCTGGCGACCGGCGAGCATCTGGTAGCCTTCGGTCTGACCGAGCCCTCCGCGGACACGAACGCCGCTATGCAGAAGGCCACGGCCGAGGACAAGGGTGACTATTACCTGCTCAACGGCAGCAATATTCATCACGAACGGCAGCCACGCGGATACATATGTTATATTTGCGATGACCAACAGGGAGCTTGGGAACCACGGCATATCGGCCTTTATCCTTGAAAAGGGCATGGAGGGCTTAACCTTCGGCACGAAGGAAAAGAAGATGGGCATAAGGGGTTCGGCTACCTATGAGCTCATTTTCAACAACGTCAAGGTGCCGAAGGAGAACCTGCTTGGACAGGAGGGCAAGGGCTTCAAGATCGCGATGACGACGCTTGACGGCGGGCGCATTGGCGCGCAGGCTCTGGGCATAGCGCAGGGCTCCATTGACGAATGCGTGAAGTACGTTTCCGAGCGTGTGCAGTTTGGCAGGAAGATAAGCCAGTTTCAGAACACGCAGTTCCAGCTTGCGGATATGCAGACGTAGGTGGATGCCTCTCGCCTGCTCATATACCGCGCGGCACACGCGAAGCAGGACCACGAACCGTACAGCATCTTGCGGCCATGGGCAAGAGCTTTTCGCCTCCGAGACGGCGAGCGACGTGACGCGCCGCACGCTGCAGCTCATCGGCGGCTACGGCTACACCCGCGAGTATCCGTTTGAGCGTATGATGCGCCACGCGAAGATCACGGAAATTTACGAAGGCACCTCCGAGGTTCAGCGCATGGTCATCTCCGGCTGGATGGGGCTCAAGTAATTTGCCATAATGCCTGCAGCATGCTATAATTTTCCGGCATGCAGCGGGTAAGCTGCTGATTCTCATTACAGAAAGGAACAGGCAATGGATTTCAAAGAAGAGTACAAGAACAAGCTGACGACTGCCGACGGCATAGCGACGCAGGTGGAGCCGGACTGGGTCTGCTGCTCGGATATAGCGCTCGCGGTGCCCTACGCCATTTGTGACGCGATAGGCAGGCGGGTTGAAGCCGAAGGGCTGACCGGCGTCACGCTCCACACTATGCTGGACACGCGGCCCCTGTCGTTTTTCAGCAAGGAATACCGGGAAAAGCTGGCGGGCGTTTCATGGTTTTCGGGCGCGGGCCAGAGGAAGGCGGTAAACGGCGGCTGGGCCGACCTAATGCCCCAGGCCAATCGATTGAAAAGGTGAATAAAAATGAGCAATTACTATGAAAACTTGTCTATCAGCGGGAGTAGCACGACATCACTTTAAGGGAGTTTGCCCGGCAGCTTGGCGTATCCGCCCCGTTTTTGAGTGATGTAGAAAAAAACAGATGTGCTCCCCTGACCACTGAGCGTCTGGACAAAGCCGCAGAAATTCTAAATCTGGATAATGACGAAAAAACGATTATGTACAATTTGGTCGGTAAACAGCGAAATATTGTCGACCCGACCTTCCCGAATATATCATGGAACGAGACAACGTGGCCGCCGCCCTGCGAACTGCCCGTGACCTCAATGCGGGAGAAAAAGAGTGGCAGAAATTCGTCGAGGGTCTGAAAAAGCGGGAGGGCTAACACGATGAAATTGGGGAACACCTTATAGCAGATTTCTGTCCCGAAGCAATACAGGACCCAATGGAAATTGATGTTGACCGTTTTCTCACACGGTATCTCAGCATGGCTCAGGACTTCCAATATCTATCACATTGCGGCGTCTACCTCGGTATGACCGTCTTCAATGACACAGACAGGATACCTGTGTATAATTCGCAACTGAAACGGGCCGAATTTGTAAGCGCAAAAGCAAGGACGGTTATTATTGATAACGGACTGCTCGAAGAAAACCAGGAACACAGATATCGTTTTACGGTTGGTCACGAAGCATCGCACGAAATTCTTCACCCCAGCTACTTTGGATATGACCCCAATCAGATGTCGATTTTTGCTCAGGGCAAAACGCCGATGATACAGTGCAGGGCGGACAACTACAAAGGCTGTAATAAGCCTATCTGTAACTGGACTGGTACTGACAGAATGGAGTGGTAGGCCAACCGTCTTGCCAAATGCATGGTTATCGAGGCCGCCCGTTTGGCCAGGTTTTCGTCCAGCAGCGCAAATGCGGCACTCGAAGAAGTTGTGTCTATTTTCAATGTTTCCAACGAAGCAGCGTTTTACCGTCTTCAAGGTCTTGGCCTGATTTCAAAGAAGGCAAGCTGATATATCCACCGCAAATCAGCGGGAGAGTTTCCCGCTGGTTTTTTTGCCCTCTATGTTAACTATTAGCCTTACATATTACAGTAGGATAGGATGATGCCTATGAAGAAGAAGCCCCTCCCGTGCCCTAAATGTGGAAGCAGACTCATGGATGCCGACGAGTGCGTACAAACACAGGCCAGAGTATTTGACCCTTACGACCAGGGTCCGCCCCGCGACAGATGGCGTCCTGATTATTATATTAAGTGTAGGAAGTGCGGAACTAAAATCGCATTCCGAAAACTGGATATACAAAAACAACCTATACTTAGTACAGAGCACGACGCAGCCCTCCTTTTCGGAGTGGCATCAAACAATGACGTACGAGCCTGACAAGTAGCTTTTAAGCTATGTTGTCAGGCTCTTTTTCTATGCTTTGGCTGCTTGTGAGGCTCCCGATTGAAAGGAGCAAAACAATGAAAATCAAGTATCAGTTCAACGATGAAGAAGCCGAAATCGACGTATCCGACGATTGGGGAAAGATTCTTACAGACCTCGACCGCTAGGAATACAACATTAACCACAAGGAGACTCGCCGCTATTTCCCTCTTTACATACACGATGACGAGGGCAATGAGGATTTCGACAGCCCATACCTTGATGATGAATTAGTGCAGAAATGGTTTCCATATTCACTCTTGGACGTTGCTACCATGAAAAACGTGTTGACCGATTTTGTCGCATTTTTCCACGAAACCGATGCCTACGAGTATACCATCCAGCAAAACTTAAAAAACCTGTTTGCTGATCTTCAACTGATTACGTATACACGAGAAGAAAAGGCTTTATACAATTTGGGCAAATTTACAGAGATAATAAACGATTTTTAGAAGATATATCTTGATGTGAACTGATATATAAGCTACGGGCTTTCCAGACTTTTCTAAGGGACGATGCTCCGTATATCTACCCTGAAGGATGGCTTTCCCCAGGTTTTAAAGCAATCCGAAGCTTGCGGATTATGACCTACCCTCAGTCAAAGGGGTTGGAATTCTCTGTTGTCTTCTTGCCATTTTTAACGTAATATTCTATATTTCCCCTCAAAAATCCCGGTGGAACAAGCGCATGGGGCATATTTAACGATGCCTCGATAGAGAGTGCTTACAAAAATGATGATGAAAGCTACCGTAGGCTTTTCTATGTTGGGATTACACGAAGTGAAAAATACCTCTTTATGACTCGTTCCCCTCAGCCTTACGGAAATGGAAAGTTTCTTGCGCACGTTTTTTGCATATCCGCCGGAGGTTCGGAAAATCCTATATACGACGAATATCATTAAAGGACTGAATCGTCAGTCCGCCAGATTACAAACAACAAGCCTAGTTTCACCAGCGACGATTCGCTCCGTAAGATGCTCTATCTTGCCGGCAAGCGAACTCAGGAGCATTGGACTTCTAGGTGCAGAAATTGGGATTTAGTCGTAAACCAGCTCAGCATGATGGTCCCTGAGGCAGGCTGATTTGAGCCTTGAAATAATATTCCCCGCCGGGGCAGCGGCATTCACTTCATGAATACCGCCGCCTTCGTCGGGGAAAACGGTTACCAAGGCCAAATCCCGGGCTCTGCTTTTACGCAAAGCAATTCTAGCGGCTTTTTCTTGACCATTGAATTTCGCTTTTACACAAAATTTTCCGTGTCTCCTTACAAAACCTTAGTCCCTTAGTCAAACCCGGAAAATTGCTTGTTTTTGCAGTGGGAAACCAGCATGTAAATAAGACAGAATTCCCTCTACACATTGTTTTAAAGGAACTTGCCTAACATTATGGCATGAATATGTACTATGACTTCAGAAGAAACATTATAAAAAACAAGAATTATGTTGACATATCTGTTCAGGGGTTTAAGACCATCAACAAAGAAACCATCATGATTTTACAGAAGCGCTGAACCCCTGAACGATTGCCATATTTTCCATACGATAGCTATATTCCTGAACGGTGGGTGCATTTGTAACCATTTCAGAAACCCCAAAGAGCAACGATAGCGGCCTGCGACGATAAAATCACGAGCCGCCGTTTTACTGACATTTCAAAAAAGCCCAGTTACTAAGGGCTTTTCAGCCAATGGGCAAACAAATAAGGACTCAACTATTGTATCAACAGTCAAGTCCTCATATGGCAGGGGCAGAAGGCTTCGAACCCTCGGCCTACGGTTTTGGAGGTCTACACGGCTGAACCCGCAAATGCTTGATAAACGGGCACAACTCACGCATATTTTCCGGTTTAAGATGCTTCAAGATGTTTGGCTGACAATTCCGAATTCCTATGCATATGCTCTAGCACGCCCACTCTCATATTTTCGACGCACTCCACTGGGCGTCCATTACTCCCTCGGCCACGGCGTTCAATTTGAAAACCTTCCGGTCCTTCCGTAAGATATACACGTTCCCAATCTTTAATCCGACTATGACTGTTTATCTCTAACCGCTGTGCGGTCTCACTGTAACTCAGTCCTTGCTCACCTTTTGAAAAACCAAACATTAAAATTAGTCGGCTACTTCAGCCGTCCCATCCGCCTTGTTAACCAAGAAACTCAGGGGCGCATAACCTGCGCTGTGCAGTTGAATGTCAAATGTAAGACCGTTTGCCGATGTACCATACAACCCGTTCATATTCCCATAAAAGTGATTAGCTTCAGTTGTTTTGTTGTCAAAATGGATGATAACAGTTTCACCAGTTTTTATAGCAAAACCGTCTAGCTTCTGATAATAGGCTTCCTTATCACCCGTAACTTTGTCGGTAATCGTAAAATATATATCGAAATTACTGAGGTCGGAAGTTCCCGTATTTTTCATACTGATCTCAAGGTGATCGGCTGTTGCATTATCCTCGACCCGCGCATCCGTAATTGTAACAGGGAGTGTGGTAGTGCTGCTTTCCGATATCAGATTATCGGTATATACCGGCTTGGCATCTTCTTTGTCATTGATGCCGTCGCCGTCCGTATCCGCGATGTACGGATTTGTACCGTAAACTTTCTCAACAGGATCTGGTATGCCGTCCCCATCCGTATCTGTACCGTCAGTGCTTGCGCTGCTACTTGATGGGGCAGGCGTGCTTTGCTGGACGCTGCTTGTCGCTTGCTGCGAACTGCTCGGCGATGAACTTGGGCTTTGCGAACAGCCTGAAAAAAGAACCATTCCCATTATTGTGACAGCCAGAGCTAAGGCTACCATTTTTACATTTTTAAGCATAATAATAAACACCTCCAAAAAAATTTAGAAAATATCTTCACGCTTATGAAAAACCATATAAGCGATTAGCCAAAGGATTATACTCGGTATCGTGAGTCCGATTAGATCCACCCATTTGATGGCGACTACTCCCAAAGGAGAATACGTGTCAAATCCGGGTTTAACATTTAGCAGAGCAAAGCCTGCCCTTTCAAAGTGTTTAACCGGCGAAGCCTCCTCAATTCCGTCGCGCAGGGTTTCATAAAACTTGAAATGTGAAAGAATCTGCGTCTGCGCATCTTTGGTGATCCCCATCTGCGCAAAGAATCCGCCGGGAAGCTGATTATCCATGTCCATTGTGTCCCCAATCTGCGGGAACACGAAGGACAAAACAAGCCATATGATTACTGTTATTAGTAACGCTTTGTTTCCGTTATCCGTAGCAACAGCGACCGTGATGCTAAGTACAAGAAAAAACACCATATATAAAAACGCCATCAGGAAGAACAGAAGAAGACGGAAAATATCGTCGCCTGACAATGTGATTTTTCCTACCAGAAGAACCGAGAGCATCGTAACTACAAACATTCCTAAACATATTGCCGCAAGGAGAATCAAATTTCCCAAAAGCTTTCCGTTAAGCAGCCTGTCCCTGAAAATCTGCCTTGAAAGGATGAGACGCATCGTTCCGTTGCGGCGTTCCTTGACGACCGAATAGTTTCCCAGGACAATTGCGAGAAGAGCTCCGAGCATTCCGATATAATTGACAAAACTTTTAGATGCGGCGAGCGGATTCAGTTTCGGCGGATCGGGGAAATTCGCTTTGCCCAAAGATTTCAGGAACGAAATTGACTGGTTGTACCCGTCCATTGAAGCTCTGACCTGATATGTACTCAAAACAATCGACACCAGCGTCAAAAGCAAAAGCATTGCGAGGATAATAATAAACAGCTTGTTTCTTCTGGCGTCCAAGATTTCTTTTTTTGCAACAACCCACGTCGTATTCATTTCTATCACCTCTACCTTCTGCTATGCTTACGAAAATATATAAATGCGGCAGCGGCAACGATCAGGGCGGCTCCACCGAGTATCCACACAAAATTCGAATTTGCAGCCACCCTTATGGATATGGGCAGTTCGCTGCTTTTCACATTTTCGTTTGATGCTGTTATTTTGATTGTGCTGTTGCCTGAGCTTTGGGATATCGGCACCGAGACGTTCAGTCGATAGGAACCGCTTTCACCCGGCTTGAGCGTGAGCGCTTCCGGGCTTACACTATTCTGAATCCATTTATACGGCAAATCGGATTTAAGAACCAAGGCATTCAACTCCTTGTCACCTGTATTTGTTACCACGACATCAAAGCTGAACGTTTTGCCGCTGACTGCCTGAAGATTGTCTGTTGTACCAGTTAACTGCACGGAATAATCACTGTTTTTGGTGAATGAAAGGGCAACGGCCGTACTGACTCCGTCGTCACGTATAACATCAATGGTTATCCGAACAGTTTTTTCCGCAACGTCAGCCGGTACAGCGAGATGGAACTGGACTTCCTTGCTTTCTGAAGCTTGCAACAAGAGCCCTTCGGCGGATTTTGAATCGACCATAAAATAACTATTCATATCTTTCGGAACGTTGGACGGTTTAAAATTAAAAGAATGCGCGCTTGTGTCATTGTTTTCAATCAAAAACTGGGCAACGCTTTCCTCGCCGGCTTTCATTGTGCAGTTCGGCAATACAGGGAAAGCTGCCTCAACGGCAAGAGCCTGTAGTCCGCTTGACATTGTACAAACCAGAACAAGCCCGACCATGAGTGCTTTCAATCGCTTTTTCATGAATCTGATCATAGCTCCTCCTTCTGCACCGCCCTATAGGACGCAAGCAAAAGCACGATTCCCGGCGCAAGCATGCAGAATGCGGAGATCGCTTGTTTAAAGATAACGCTCAATACGCCGATGCCGGCAGTATCTGATACCGTCTGCAACAGGTTTTCCCCGATGCTTTCAAACTGAGCCGCAGGTGAAAAATACTCAATAATTCTAGAAGCAACGGTATCCGTTGCCACGGTGGTCACCGCTTGGCTTGTGCTGTTTAGCGACATAGCGAAGTTTCTCTGGGTTTCCGCCAACTGAGGAATAACGAAACCGATGAACAGCCAAATAATCATCATTGTCAAAAAGCCGAAGGTACGGTCGCTGGTTTTAATAGAGATAAACAGTGTTATGGTGAGGATGACCATCATATATAAAAAGGCGGTGAAGATAAAAGCGACCAATCTGCCGATCTCATTTGCAGTAGGGAATATTCTGGACACCGCCGTGAAAAGCAGGATATTTACGATCAGCGTAATGATAAGCAACAAGCCGATTACCATCCCGCCGCCGATAAGCTTGCCCGTGATGAGCTGGTCACGGTAAACCGGCCTTGTCAGGATGAGCTTTATGCTTCCGTTTTCACGCTCTCCGCTAAACGCGTCAAACCCTAAAAATATGGCCAGTACCGAGCCAATCATGCTGACGTAAGTAATAATATTTTTCAGGATTGCCAGAGGGTATATGTCGGGAGAAACAGGAAGATTTGAAGAGCCCTGGGCTTTGAGAAGATCAACTACATTGTTATATGCGGTCATCTCGGCATTTTTTGTGCTTGATCCAATATATACTGAGGCAATGGACAAAACGAAAAACAGTGCCGTTATGAGCAGAAAGACTTTGTCCTTAAAAGCGGCTCTGAATTCTTTATCAGCTATTGTAAGAACCGGTTTCACTTTGTTCCCCTCCCTCGATATTGAAGTATATTTCTTCAAGTGATTTTGCCTGAGGAAAACGCATTTGGATATTTGAAAGGGAGTCGGCCGCCAATAGCTTCCCGTGACTTATAATCCCTATGTCGGTGCAAATGTTCGTGACCTCCGACAGAAGATGCGTATTCATGAAAATGGTCGTACCCCATTCTTTATTCAGCATGAGCAGCAGATCACGCATATCTTTTGTACCCTGCGGGTCAAGTCCCGACGTCGGCTCATCTAAGAAAAGCATCTTCGGTTTGTGCATGATGGCTTGGGCAATTCCAATGCGCTGCCGCATACCCTTTGAGAAATTCCTTATTTTCCGGTCTTTCCACTCATTGAATTTTAGGAGTCCCAGAATTTCATCTATCCTTGCGTCTACACTGTCAATTTCAGACAGTCTACCGAAAAAGCGCAGATTTTCACGGGCTGTCAGGTCTCCGTACAGCGTCACATTTTCGGGTAAATAGCCAAGCATCTTCCGTACTTTCAGGTTATCCTTTACAACATCAAGACCGGCTATAGTAGCGCATCCCGATGTTGGCAAAATCAATGTCGTAAGCATAGATAGTGTGGTCGTTTTTCCTGCGCCGTTATGCCCGAGAAAGCCGAAAATAGAGCCATCCCTCACTTCCAGACACAGATTATCCACCGCGGTAAAATCCTTATATTTTTTAGTCAGGTTCTCAGTAACAAGCATATATTTTGCCTCCGTTTCCAAAACGTTTTATGAAACAATCGATTTGGTTACATGATAACTGGTGAAAATGAGAACTTAATGAGAAAGTAAAAAAATATCAGCACCTCGGTTATAAATCCGTGATGCTGATATCTCGATATTAAACAGCTATAATCAGATGTTGATGGAGAATGTCGTACCAGTGCCGGGTTCGCTGCTGACTGTGATTTTACCGTAATGCTCATCTACTATCCATTTTACAATTGACAGTCCCAGACCGGTTCCGCTGCGGTCACGTGATTTGTCGGCGCGGTAGAATCTGTCGAAGATGTGCGGAAGGTCTTCCGGGCTTATGCCAATTCCATTATCCTCTACTGTAATTTTCGTTCCGTTATTTTCTCTTTTGGCAATCAGCCTTACATATCCGCCGGGGTTGCCGTATTTAATGCCGTTTTCAATAAGGTTTATCAGCATCTGAGTTATTAGGCTCTGATCTGCCATGCACAGTAGCCCATCATTCGGTCCATATTGTAACGAAATATCTGATTCGGATGCACGATCCTGCATCTGCTCAACAACAACGCTGATAATTTCGTTTAAATCAACGTTCTCAATTTCCACAGGATATTTACCTTCATACCCACGGGCAAGCATTAATAGCTGCGAAATTATGATGTTCATTTTCTTGCCTTCCGAATGTATCAGTTCCAGCGACTTTATTTCATCTTCAGAGCATTCAATCTTTTTATTCCAGCTTGCGATAAGCTCTTCCGAATACGCCATAATTATTGATACGGGAGTTCTCAGTTCGTGTGATGCGTCGGAAGAAAACTGTCTTTCCCTTTTAAAAGATACTTCAAGATGCTCCAGCATACTGTTAAAAGTACTGGCGAGATGTCCGACCTCATCCTTTGTATCAATACCTTCGATTCTGAGGGAAAGGTCGCCTTTTTCAATTTCAGAAGCGGTACCGGTAATTTTTGAAATTGGCTGCAGTGCTTTTTTGGCAATTAAAAGTCCTCCTAGCACGGCAGTGAGAAGATAGATAGGTGCGGCAACTATCATAATAATCTTTACTTTTGCTAAAAAAGAAGTGACTGACTCCAGAGGCGTACAGACGCGCACGTATGCCAATATCTGATTTTCGTTTTTTAAACTTTCGTCATAAACCATCCAGGGTTTCCCATCATGAGTTATTGTTTGAATTACCCCGGCATGAAAAGGCCCGGAAAAAATCCAGTCCAGATTGCTGTTGCTTACAAGGACTTTACCGTTAGCCTCCACTATTGCGATACTTTCATCAGCCGGCAGCTTAGTTCCTTCACCCCAATTGATGCTGTCATTTTCAATTTCACAACCCAAAATGACCTGTGACGCGGTATTACGCAGAGTTCCTTCTTCATTTGTATACATAGAGGTTGAAATAAGCTCATATAAAACCGGAAGAAACGCTGCCAAGAGGATAACAGTCAGTAGCGAATACCACAATGTTATTTTTAAGCGTATCGACAGTCTACTCATCGCCGCACCTCATGACATATCCAAAACCTCTTATTGTATGAATAAGTTTGGTATCGAAGCCTTTGTCTATTTTTGCGCGTAAATACTTGATATAAACATCAACAACATTGGAGTCGTAGTCAAATTCAAAGTTCCAAACATGATCCAGTATTTGAGAGCGGGTTAAAATTGCTCCCTGATTACGGAGCAAATATTCAAGTAAAGCATATTCCTTCGAAGTCAGGACAATCGCTTTGTCCCCACGTGAAATCGAATGGTTATGAGTATTCATTGACAAATCGGACAGGGTCAGTATGCTACTTTTCACATCCCCCTGTCTTCGTGTCAGGGCGCGGATTCTTGCAAGCAATTCGTCAAAGGCGAACGGCTTGACCAAATAATCATCGGCTCCGGCATCTAGCCCTTTTACCCGATCCTCAACCGCATCTCGCGCGGTGAGAATCAAAACTTTGGATTTATTACCCTGAGTCCTTATTGATTTAAGTAATTCGAACCCGTTTATTTTCGGCAGCATCAGATCTAGAACGATGCAATCGTATTCCATCGCCTGGGCGTAATCAAACCCACTTGAGCCATCAAAGCAGCTATCTATGGTATGTCCGTCTTCTTTCAATCTTTTCGTTATAATGTTATTCAAAGATTTATCATCCTCGATCACCAGTAGGCGCATTCTATCACTTCCGTTTCTTATTGTTGGCATTATTGTACCTTTTAAAAATTAGAAACACATGATAATGTAAATTGAAATTAATATTTTTCTCATCCGATTCTCATTTGAGTGAATTACTGTGTAACCATAAGCTATTTTAGCTTAAACAACTCTAAGGAGCAAACAATATGAAAAAAAACAACTCATTAAAAGGTAAAATTATTGCCGGTCTCAGCGTAGCAATGGTGGTTACTGCAGCATCTGCTTTTGCTTTGCCTGCTATGGCCACAAATTCTTCTCTAGCCGCCGGTGGCACGAGTACGGTAGCATCTGCTGTTCAAGCCGGTCAAACCGACGGTAACGAAGTAAATGATGCGGCTAATGAGACCTCTGAAGATGCCCTTCTCGCTTCTCAGGTAAAAATCACGGAAGCTCAGGCAACTACAACGGTGGAGGCAGCAAACCCGAACGTCACAGTAACATGTGACGAATTGGGCAACGAAAACGGTACGGCAGTATATCAGTTTACAGTTACCGCCGCAGAAGGCTCCAAATCTGAAGTTAAAGTCGATGCGAATACCGGTACCATACTGAGCTCTTCAAACGAGACAGAAAGCGACGCGACTGACCCGAAGGAAGGAAACGAGCAGAACTCCGATACTGAAGAAAGCGCTTCTTAGAATTAAAACGAAGGCGCAGTGCTCGTGTCTTAGGTGAAATTATATAGAGGCCACTCCCATTGTCTCGAAAATGTGGGTACACAACCATACTTTAGGAGAGCGTATGACCGCCAGCCAGAAGAGGAGCGGCTCTATACCCTCCCATCCTCGTTTCATCCATCGTTTAGTCGAATGTGTAAACAGCACCGGCAAGGAATATATATCCTACCGGTGCTGCTTTGTGTTTTCCATATCTTCTTGTTAAGGATTTGCTTAAGACTATGAATATTCCATACTTGCCCAAACAAAATCAAACCGCATTGCCGCGTCGTGTAGTGCTGATTACTGTTTTCCTTATCAGATCAACAGGTAGGACTGTAAACGCTAGAAGAATGACAAATTGCAGTTCAAAGTAGCTCTGCCCAGTGGTACGGAAAATTGAACCTCCGAAATATATGATTAACAATTGGACTATCGTTACAAAAAGCATTATAGCAATAAAGCCTTTGTTTTTCCAAATGTGTGCCAGTGGGTTCAGCCTGGGTGTTCTGGCGCTGAAGCTATTGAATACACCTGCAAAGATGAACATCGCAAAAAATGCTGTCATAAAGTATTCGTTGCCGGTTCCATGGTCATACATCTCATGTATTGCCGGAAGCTTGAGAAACAGAATGCATAGAAGCGTGACATATGAGCCGATGACAAGTATTTGATTGTACATATAAGGATTGATGATCGGCTCGTCTCTTTGCTTGGGCGGCTCCTTCATATACTCCTCCAAGGGAGACTCTCCGGCAAACGCGAGTCCGGCCAACGTATCCATCACCATGTTGACCCACAACATCTGCAATACAGTTATAGGGGAATTGATGCCTATCGGTAAATACTAAATCAGCAGTTTCAATCATTTACTCAATCTCCTCGATTATTGTCAGTCGATTTTAATATGCCCATATATTCCAAAAACCTATAAAATTATAGAAGTAGCATCCCGGCTAAATGCCGGAATGCTGCTGTTATTACTTCATTGCGGCAATTGAAGCTTCCAGAGCGGTCTTGCACGCATCGGTATCCGGTTTCGTTGAACGAACCTCTCTCAGAACGGTGTCTATGGTTTTATCGACATTGCCCCACTTCGTTTTGTCCTGCGGCTTAAGTGTTGCCGCAGCCTGATCCCACGTATATTCGAGATCGTCGGCGCCTGTCTTGGCACCGGACATATCGCCATTGTTTACAAGGCTCAGCATATTCTCTTCCGTCTTGATAAAACCGGAATAATCTGTGGCTGCTGACTGCGAGGAATCTGCCCGAGCTGCAGAAGCTGCTGAAATAACTGAATGCCGCCAGAAATAGCCTGCGCCGGACAGTACAGCCAGAATACATACCACTGCTACAACCTGCTTTGCCACTGGAAGCTTAGCAAGTGCGGAGTCCTTTGCTTTATCTACCTGCTTTGCTTTGGCGGTAGTGTCGATTTTTGAAACAGCCAGATAAATGACTGTAAATATAATAGCCGCAACAAAAATAATCGTTGTGATTGTAGCGCCCAAGCCAAGTCCGCCGTATTTGTGTGGCTGTGAGAGATAGTCGCCCATAGAGGCGCCAAGAGGGCGGGTCATTATATAAATAATCCAGAAAGATAGTACGGAATCAAGTCCCAGTTTCCAAGCAATAGATACAGCTACAACGACCCCAACGACTATAAGCCCTGTTACAAGATAACCGAGGCCGAGGCTTTCGGCCATCAAGTCACCGGACGCCGTGCCAAGCGCAAATGTAAACAGGATAGCGAGCCAATAAAACGCTTCCCTTTTGGATGTGAAGATTGAATGAATTGAAAGCGTCTTTTCTTTTGAATACCAGACTGCAAAGGTTATGGCCAGCGCCACGCTGAAAACTATGGTGCTGACTTCAAGAGGAACGCCCATGGCATCCGTCAGGTTGTCCGTAACCAGCGTTCCGAATATGCTGATAAGGACTACCGACATCCAGTATAGTCCCGGAATGTATTTTTTTGCCCGGAACTGACAGAAAAGAACGATTGCAAGCAGTATTCCCATAACTATGGACGTTCCAGTCAGCCCAAAGCCTAGATTGACATTGAGGAAATCGGATGCAGTTTCGCCGACAGTTGTGCACAGAACTTTGATTATCCAGAAGAAGATAGTTACCTGAGGTACTTTGTTAAGCATTTGCCGGCTCTTCGACGCTGAAATTTCCTGACCAGGGACTGAAAGGTTTTTGATTTTCTCGATTTTTCCCATATAAACTCTCCTCGATTTATCAAATTATCTGAGTAAGGCTCAGATCGTTTTGCATCTTTTTGGCGGCGTTCTGTTCCGCCCAGTACTCTGTTCTACGTCCGTATCGCTTTGGTACGGATTGTTGATTTAAAATGTGTTCCTTTTCGTAAATCTCTTTTAGTTTCAAGCCGGTAGACTGTAGGCTTCTCTCTTCGGCAACCTCTCTACCCTGCGCTGTAAGGTCAGGCAAATATCCTGTTAGTATTGCCTCCGTTTTTTTTGCAAAATCATCCAAGCCCTTTGCTTTATATATGTTGACCCCGTCCTTGAGCCAGCCATCATATACGGGGATATCGCTCACTATTGCAGGAATTCCACAGGCCAGTGCCTCGAGAACAACGATGCCCTCAGTTTCTTCCTTTGTCATAAAAGCGAAGAGATCGCAACCGCAATAAGCGTCTCTAAGCTCGTTGCGATCTACATATCCGGGAAAACACAGGTTGGGGGGTGCGCTTTCAATAGCTTCTCTGATATTATTCGGTACAAGCTTCAGATCTGTATATCCGAACCAGAAGAAACGTACATCCGGCATTCTTCGGGCCAGCTCAACGAAATCTGGAAGACCTTTGCGTTCAATGTAATGCCCCACCGAGATGACCGCTTTTTCTCTCTCGTTAAGCTTGTATTCGGCACGGAACGCTTTTCGACGTTCCTCATTTGGAGCAAAGAAATCCGTATCAATACCATTTGAAAGACTATAAATTGGCTTTTTAATACCATAGCTCTCCAATAGTCCTTTTGAATACTCGGTCGGCGTGATGATTACGTCTCCGCTGTTATAGCAGCGTATAATCCAGCGGCGGAACAACGGAGCAAAGAAATTTGAGCCCTTAAAGGAATTTCGAAAATCCTCCATCGTCGAATGGCCATAGTACACGATCTTCTTTTTCCGTTGCCGTGCCCTATAGCTTGCTAGCAGAGAATCCGGAAAAATCGTATTTAGATGAACCACATCTGAGGGCTGCGACCATTTGCAAACGGTTTGTATGTCAATACTGCTGAGCATCTCTTTTTGATGCACTACCGCTTCAGCAACGCCGCTTCTTTTTACCAGCGATAAGCCGCCGGCATATAAAAAAACGTTCAAACTAACACCTCTTTTTTAATGCAGCAATGCCAGAGCATTTTGCAGGATAATATTGAGCCCGAGGCTGTATAGGGAAATCGAAAATGGTTTACCCAGCAGTATGATCGCGGTAAACTTTTTCCACCCCATTTGCGTAGTTCCGGCCAGATAGCACAGAAAATCGTCAGGTGCAACAGGAAAGAATATTGCTAATGCAAACCAAGTTGCGAATCTGCTTTCGTTTCCTGTCCATTTTTCATATTTTGATATTGTTTTCTCTTTGAAGAGCGAATACAAAATTGGTTTTCCGCAGTTCTTTGCAATGAAGAATGCAGCAATTGAACCAATGCAGATACCAACATAGTTATAGAGCAGCCCTTTCCATGCACCGAAAAGCAAAACTCCCGCAAGACACCCGAGTCCTCCGGGCAGAATCGGCACAACTACCTGAACAGCTTGAAATATTATAAAAACAAGTGTCCCTGCAGGGCCGAAACCCGATATATACGTCTGAAGTGCCGCCTGAGACGTGAAGATGTGCATGTTATAGGCATATACAGAAAGCGCTATGCATGCTATAAAGCTCACTACAGAAAAAGCGCTGAGATAGTTTCTTGTCATGGTCCTTGACATGTAGGCACCTCTAAATATGAGTCCACAGCGTGGTGCACGTTTCTGTAAAGCGCTTTTCGATAAACGACCTCCGCTTTTTCCACAAAGGCAACCGAGGAGTATCTTTGCTTTACGAGTTGCACCGCGTTATATGACATTGAACTGTACACGGCATTACTGCCTAAAATGTATTTCAGCTTTTCAGCGTAATCCCGCTCGTCTTCATACTGCCAGCCATTAAGTCCATTAACTATCACTTCGTCCAGACAAGCATCCTTTTTGCAGAGCGCCGGAAGGCCGGAGGCCAGAGCCTCAATGTAGGTCAGCCCCTGAGTTTCACTGGTCGAGGCACTGACAAACAGATCACCCAAGTGGTAATACTCAGCGATCCTTTCTGGTGCAATCATTCCGGCAAATATTACATCCGACTTGATACCGAGCTGCCAAGCCAACTGCTCCAATTCCGTTCGGTTAGGCCCGTCGCCGACAATCAGCAGCGTTGTATTTTTAAGGTGCATTTTTGCATGGAAGGACAGTATCTCCTCCAAGTTCTTTTCTTTTGCAAGACGGCCCACATAGAGAAGAATGCGATTTTCCTCAGGGATACTCAACAAGTGCTTGATTTCGAAAAGTCTTTCCTTCGGCGTCGGTTCTGAAAATCTACTTAAATCTATCCCAGTCGGAACGACATAAACTTTGTTCTTGATGCCGTAGCCCTCTAGAATTTCTCGTACCTTATCGGTGGGGGCAATAATGCAATCGGTCTGTCGGTAAATCCATCGTGATAGTGCCCCTGCCATGTGGCGACCCCATTTTTCATTCGGTGAAAAGTAATGTGTATAATCCTCATAGACCGTATGGTAGGTATGTACGATGGGGATATCCAGTTTCCTTGAAATCTTTCGAGCCAATAGGAAAGTTGAAAACTCACATTGCGTATGAATAATATCCGGCTTCCAGTCAACGATCTCCTGAACAAGACTGCTAGCAAACACTGTTTGAACTCTTGCTCCGGGATATACCTTTCCTGCTCCTATCGAGCCAATATAGGTTACGCCGTCACACGTATAAGAATGAGTGGTTTGTGACAGGGTCAGAACCCTGACATCATGCCCCCTCTGTAATAATTCTTTTCGCAGATTCAGTACAGAGGTTACTACGCCATTCACAATCGGCGCATAGCAGTCCGTGGTAATAAGAATCTTCAAATCGCACCTCTCAATTCCTGCATCTAGATATAAAAAAACCCATCCGACCACTGGTATATGTCCAGTATGGACGGATGGGATAAACAGTATTTTTACTAGAAATAAACTAATTATAAACTTTTAATGGCAAACTATTTTGATAGCAGATTATATAACACTTGCGCCATCTGCGCTCTGCTGGATAAACTAGCAGGATCAATCTTCCCGTTGCTCCCCGAAATGACACCATCCGAAGTTAAAATTTTTATGGCATCTCGCGCGTATGACGCAATAAGAAAAGAATCGCTGTAGCTTTTTTCTATTGCACTGCTTGTGAGCGTAGGCAACTTGTTAAGCAATTTCAGAGCATTATACAGCATCATGAACATATCTTGACGTGAAATGCTGCTATCAGGCAGAAATCTGTTTCCGCCGACTCCCTGCACTATCCCCATAGCCTTTGCGGCAGCAAGATATCCCGTATAATACGTGTTTCCCCCATCTGAGAAATTGCCGGTGTTATCCGAATCCGGGGTTATACTATAAGCCTTCATCAGCAAAACAAGGAACTGGCCCCTGGTCAATAGAGCATTTGGGCTAAATATATGGCTGCTGGTACCGGTCGTGATGTTTTTGCTGGCAAGGAATTCAACAGCAGGCGCATACCACGCGTTACTCGGTACATCGTAAAATTTCGACGATGTGCTTTTCACTATAACAAAAGAATCTACCGCTTTCATTGTATCGGCTCTGTATGTTGTCACGCTCAGGCTATTCCCGTTAACTTCGATATTTGAGAAAGTTGGCGTATAAAGCTGTAGGCTTTCGGCTGCAAAATCCCCCTGAGTTTTACTAATATCATAATACTTGCTGCCGCTTGACGAGCCTGCGGTTACATAAATCGTACCGGTGGGATCGACTATTCTGCCCTCTGAATCAAAGGTCTGCGATTTTTGAGCGACGTTTCCAAACATCGGGTAGGTTCTGGTATAGCAATGGTCATGCCCCGAGAGCGCGAGGTCGATATGATACTTGTCGATTATAGGATATAGATTTTTTCTCAAAGTTAAGGTTGCAGATAGGGCGGAATATGCAGCTGAACAGTAAATGGACTGATGGAACATTAAGACTCTAAAAGCTGCATCCGTATTCTCTCCGACGGCTTGTCCGATAAATGCATCATGCTTTGAAACATCTGTGTTGTTTGTATTCAGAACCATGTAGAGAACATTTCCGTATCTGAACCAATAGTCTCCGCCCGCGTTAGTCAAGCCGTATTCAGAGGATTCGTTTGGTTCAAAATAGTGATATGAATTGAGCGCGCTGCTGGAGAGGTTTTCGTGGTTACCCACAGTTGGAGCTATGGGGACGCTTCTTAATAGCGGTGAAGCCAGAAACGCATCGTATTCACTTTCATTGAAATAGTCGACCTGATCTCCTGCGCTCAGAATGAAGGCGGTGCTGTTAAACCTACCAACCGCAGCCGATAAAGTCTTTTCCCATCCAGCCTTGTCATTTGATATGTTCCCGCTTGCACCTATCTGGGCGTCGCTTACGAAGATTGCATTGTAGTTATTGCCGTCCCCAGTTTTAAAACTGTAGACCCCGCTGTAAGACGCTCCGTTGCCGACCCTATATGCATATTCAGTTTTAGGTGAAAGTCCGGTAACTATGACTTTATTTGAATAGTAACCCGTTGATGCGGCGCTGATCGAACCCAAAAAGCTTTTTGCGTCAACTTGGAACTCGCTTCCGGTCATTTCGGATGCCTTTGCAACCTGAACATAGCAGCCGGAATTTACTGTAGAATACCAGCAGAAATTCATCACACTTTCGTTATAACCCGGCTGTATAGCAATATCTTTGACAGTATAGCCTGAAGCGACCGCGCTGGCTCCCGCGATTGTCAGAACAGAAAGGGCGATGAACGTTGAAAGAATTACTAAAAGAGGTGTTTTTGAGATTTTCATTTTTCCTCCAGCGGTGTAAGGCACAGAATTCGGTTACTTTCGATATTGTTATTAATATATTAATCGCTGTTTATGGAATTCCTCAAGTGTTTAATTATGGTAGTTTATATTTGAAGTATAAAAAGGCACCGAATAATCCTATAGGGTCATTCGGCGTAACAAGGGATACCTTATAAACGCGGCACAATAATTTTCACGTAAAATGTTTATCCTCAGTTTAAGAATTGTTGTAACAAATATGATATGTTATTATTGGTGATAAGGAGGCGATCGGCTTGACAGTCAAAAAACGACTGGCGATATCAAACATTCTGATGCTCATTGTACCTGTATTTATAACAGCTCTGATCGCTGTAGGATGTTTAGGTGCGATCTGGTTTACTTTTACGCACAGCACAGGAATCGGGTTTGAGGACAGCGAGGATTTTTACAGGGCAAGCGCCGGCATTTCTGAAATGGCAGTCGAGGCTTTGCACGAGAATCCGGCAGACCGAACGGATAATCTGAACGCGCTCAGCAGCTTTCTTGACCGCGGTTCCATGTCGCTTCAAGTAGTATCAAATGGAACAACAGTATATACCTATGGTCGCTCCGATGATAGGGACGCTGTTCTTCTTGATGCTGTAAAGCTTTTTGGAAACGAAGGTACTGCATCTGACGGCAATCGCAGTCTGTATGCACACAATACTAGCGTTGGCGACACGAACTATCTAATACTGCTTTATGGAAGCAAAGTTGAACTATCCTATGGCACTTTAAAGGCAGTTATCATACTAGCATCCGTTATTCTTTTGCTAACAATTGTTGTTTCAATTTGGGTAACTAACCGTTTTCTTACCAAGTTTGTATTCAAAAAAATCGAACAACCGCTGGATATTCTTTCTGACGGCGTGCGGCAGATAAGGGACGGTAATCTTGACTATCGCATTAATTACGACGGTACGGACGAATTTGCTCCTGTTTGCTCGGATTTCAACGAAATGGCGATGCGGCTGAAGGCATCGGTCGAGCTGACACAGCAACACGAACTTAGCCGCAAGGAGTTGATGGCAGGCATTTCGCACGACTTGCGCACTCCGCTAACCTCGATACAGGCATATGTAGAAGGCTTGCTTGACGGTGTGGCAAAAACACCGCAGATGCGAAAAACATATCTAGAGACAATAAAGAGCAAGTCGGAAGATATTGCCCGAATGGTTAGTCAGATCTTTATGTTCTCCAAAATGGAACTTGGAGAATTCCCAAACAATCCAAAAGTTCTGCAGCTTGACAATGAAATATCAAATCTTGTGCAGTCTGTTGAAAAAGAATACGAGGAAAAAGGTCTTCTTTTAAAGACAAATCTTGAGCCCATATCTGTGCTTGCTGATCCAGAACAGCTCAACCGTGTTCTAGTAAATATCATAGAGAACAGCCTGAAATATAAGAATAAAGCAATCGGCGAACTTCTTATCTCGCTTAAAAACACTGAAAAGGGTTGCCGTCTTATCCTTCAAGATAATGGTCCAGGCGTACCTAATGAGGATCTCCCTCGTCTATTCGATGCGTTTTACCGAGGCGATCCTTCGAGGCAGGATCCGGATAAGGGAAGCGGTCTGGGTTTATCAATAGCAGCAAGCGCGATACGTCGTATGAACGGAACAATCGAAGCTAAAAACGTGGAAAGCGGTGGATTTGAGATAATTATTGATCTGCCGAAAGTGGAGACTGAAAATGAGTAAGATACTTATAATCGAAGATGACTCCTCTATCGCTGCTATAGAACATGACTATCTCGAAATCAACGGTTTTGAGGTCCAAATCGCGGCGGACGGTACGGCCGGGCTGGAACGTGGGTTGAATGGAGGCTTTGACCTGGTTTTGCTCGATCTGATGCTACCGGGCATTGACGGTTTCACAGTCTGTCGAAGACTGCGAGAAAAGCTTGATATACCGATTCTGATGGTAACTGCGAGACAGGAAGATATAGATAAGATACGCGGGCTCGGTCTCGGCGCTGATGATTATATTGAAAAACCATTTTCTCCAAGTGTTCTGGTGGCGCGCGTAAAGGCGCATTTCTCTCGGTACAGTAGGCTCACAAAGTCGGAAACACCTTCAACGCAGATAAGGCTCGGCGGCATCAGCGTTAATACAGATACACACAGGGTCTTTGCTGATGACCATGAAGTCGAATTAAAGAACAAAGAATATGAGTTGTTGCTATTCCTAATGCTGAATGTGGATGTTGTGTTTAGCCGCGAAACACTCTATGAGCGTATCTGGGGCATGGACGCTATCGGGGATAACGCTACTGTGGCCGTTCATATAAACCGTATACGCGAGAAAATTGAAAATGATCCATCAAATCCCCGATATATCCAGACCATATGGGGCGCGGGATACAGGTTCAAAGCGTAAACAGTGTACCCGTTAAAAGTAACTTATAAAAGTGACCAAAAAAAACACAGGCGGCTCCTTGGCACGGGTACGCTTCATACCTCAACCTTCCGAGTCAAACATGACTGACGGAAAGCTATAGGTTCGGTTCTTCTCACTCAAACTTATACCAGCTTTTTATGACAATTTACCCGCTTATTACTGATAAAGCAGTGATAAGCGGGTATTTATATATTTCCTTTACTTCGATAGCAAATCAATACACGCCGCGTCTTACGAAAAATAGCGCAATGATAAAAGCACCGAAAACAAAGCGGTAAATGGTAAAAATCTGAAATCCTTTAGTCTTCAGATAGTTAAGTAAAAATTTAATACTCAGCGAACCTATAATTGCAGATGTGAGTATTGCCACAAGGAAAGGAACCGTATTGATCTGAGAGCTTAGCATATCCTTGGCATGGTAGAGCGCGTCAGCAAGGATAATAGGCGCCGACATTAAAAAGGTGAATTTTGCAGCACTTTCGCGCGTTATACCAGCGAAACGACCGGCTGTCATAGTAATGCCAGAACGTGATACGCCGGGTATTACCGCGAGAACCTGCGATAAACCAACAGCAAAGCTTTTTTTGACTGTCATATTCTCGAGTTCAGTTTCGTTTTTACCGACCTTGTCAGCCACATAAAGGAATATGCCCATAACAATAAGCATAACACCTGTCAACAACGGACTCCTGATTTCGGACATGTATTTATCCAACAATACTCCTGCAATACCGCCCGGTATCGTGGCTAGAACCACGAGCCAGAATAACTTGCCGTCTTTGGAATGAGGGGAGGAAAAGCCGGCCTTAACAATCCGCACCCAGTCCTTAATAAAAAACAAAATAACTGCGGTAGCCGTACCGATATGCAATGCTACATCAAAAGATACGCCGGGATCATTCCATCCTGTAATCCAAGGCAGCAAAGTAAGATGGGCTGTGCTTGAAACCGGTAAAAACTCAGTGATGCCTTGAATTATGCCGTATAAAATTGCCTGAAAAATATTCATAATAGTCTCCTAATATGTTTGCCGTTATCTAAATAATAGCCAGCAAAGTTTATAAGTTAAAACTCAGGTTAAGCACTATTCAACGCTGACCTCAAAAAAGGAATCTTTGTGCACATATCAACAATCATGTTGCCTTTTGGCAGCCTTTTTAAATCATTCGTATTAATACTGCCGATTTTGATCATTATCACAAAATATACTATAGAGCCAAACGGGACAGTAAACAGCACCGAAAGATCGTTGATTAACAGATAGCTATTACTTATCAAATTAATTAATGAAAATAGAATCGTATAAAATCCTAGGCATAATCCACCCATTGTTATAGCTGAAATTCCCGGTTTAGAAATATATTTCCACAGCGGTTGGCCTTTTTTAATTTTTTTGTTTATATAGTACTGATTAACCACTATGGAAATAATCCAAGCAATTGCATTGCCAATCAAAGCACCATATATGTTAATTGAATAAAACGGAATCAATATATAATTTAGAATAGTTTTAGCAGCCATCCCTATAATTAAGGTTAAAGGTGATATCAACGGTCTATCAAGTGCTATCAGTATTCCGGATTGGAGTGCCTGGACCGTTGTAAGCAGTGCCATCCATGTGCCAAGTATAATCATAAGCGAGCCGGCATTCTGCATGGTGAAAATTACTGTTAGGATTGGTTTTGCCAAGAATGACAAACCTGCAATTATTGGCATTACGACCATAAAATTCAGCCTGTACCCCTCATTGACCATATAATTGAAATATTCGTAATCGCCTCTGGATTTGGCCGCAGAAAGCGAAGGCATAATAGCTGTAACAAGCGGAGTGACAAAAAGAACAGGCAACGTCATAAGACGTTGATATTTCGTGGAGTATATACCAAACAGCGAATACGCCTGTGAAGCTGAATAGCCTCCTTTGAGCAATAGCGGAATGCAAGATTTTGTATCAATAATGTCTGCGGCACTCGTAGCAATACAGCTTATAATAGCAGGGACTGTAAACATCAACATCTGCTTTAAAACAAATCCGCTTTTGATACCTGGACCTTCATATTTCTGCTTGAAATATTCGCGCTCGCGCTGCTTGCGAAAAACGACGAAATACAAAAAAGCCAAAAAAGCCGTTGATCCTACGGCTGCCATAACGGTAGCAGCCGCCGAACCTGCAGCGGTGTAAGTAACTGTATCTTTATTTGCCTGCATTGCGTAGCGAAAAAACAATATTTCCAACAATGCCGTAAACAAAGAGTTGATTATCTGTTCAACTATTTGTGAAATCGCTGTTGGCATCATGTCTTGCTTGCCTTGAAAATACCCGCGGATGGAGCAACCGACAGAAGCAAATAGAAATGTCGGTGAGATTACCATGAACATCAACTTTGACTCAGGCATCCCACACCAGTTTGCAAGAAAACCAGATGCGAAAAATGTAAACAGAGATGATACTATTCCCAATGCTAGGGTTATTAAAAATGCTGTTCTGAAGATTACCTGGCTCCCTCGGTAATCTCCAAGTTCATCTCTTTCGGATATAAATTTAGATATGATGACTGGTAGCCCCGCGTTTGACAGGGCATAGATGAATAAATAGAGCTTAAACCCTGCACTAATTAAACCATTTCCACTATCATGTACAAGCATTGCCTGTATTGGAAGATAAACAAATGCAAGCACTTTGGAAATTACGCTTGCTGCGCTCAAAGTGGCAAATCCTTTTGATGAAGTTTGCCGTCTCATAAATACCCCCAGAAAATATATAAAAGCTATGAAAACCTAAACATCTTTTGAACAAACCGTTTTACTATTTTTAATGTAGATGATTCTGTTTTTGCTTCCTGGGCCTCGACTTTATAAATGCAATAAAAGCAGGAAGAAGCGAAATAAATATTATAGCAATGATTACAGTACTGAAATGATCACGAACTACAGGTATATTGCCAAAGAAATAGCCTGCGCAAGATGTCAGACCAACCCATAAAATAACACCAATCACATTAAATAGCATAAACTTTTTGTATGTCATTTTGCCAATCCCCGAAACAAATGGCGTAAATTGCCGAACAATGGGAATGAATCTCGACAGTACGATTGCCATTCCCCCATGTTTATCATAAAAATCTTTAGCCTTATCTATATTTTCTCGTTTCAAGAATCGGCTGTTTGCCCTAGCGTATATCTTTTTGCCTACTGCATATCCCAAATAATAGTTTAGGCTGTCTCCAAGGAATGCAGAGATTAAGCAAATTATTACTACGAGCATTATGTTCAGCAGCCCTGCCGCGGCAAAGGCTGCACATGCAAATATTAAAGAATCTCCCGGAAGGAATGCTATAAACAAACCAGTCTCTACGAAAATAGCCAAAGAAACTAAAATATATATTAAGGAACCATATTGGCTTATAAAATATTTTAGAAAATCATTGAGCTGAAACATAAAAGAAAATAGGTTAAAGGAATTCATTTTTTATCTCCATATTAATACGTTTTCTATTTAAGACTAAAGTAATACTAGTAAGAAGTAACATATAGTGAATTTTATATTAATTATTATAAAAGAATAAAATAAACTAAAATTATAAATAAAATAAACTGTTTTTAAACTATTGTGCAGAGCCGCGATCTTACGAACATGAATATTGTCGTTGACGATAAGGGTAGTCATGTTTTTCCTACAATAATCTCAACACAGGAGATACCATGCATTATCAGGTACGTGGATGAGACCCGTACGAGGTGTTTGTATCGAACCGAGATGTGGTCACTGTCAGGTTGTTTCCACAGACTGTAAAGTTTGAAACTAGAATTTAAAAAGCAGAGCCATTTTGGGCTCTGCTTTAATTCATTTAGCATAAAATAACCACATTTTATCTTTAGTTTAACTTTATTATAAAAGCAGTTTATATCGGGCTGATACAATGGGAGTATCAAAAGCAGGGAGGTTGCCTCAATGAGCAATTTCGAAAAGCGTATTATAGAAACAGATTACAAAAAAGCAGCAAAGCGATTTATTATTACCCTGCTGTGCGTCGTTATCCTCGGCGGCGTGCTCATCGGCGTCACATGGCACACCCAGATTGGTGAGGCAATCACCTGGCATCAGACTATTGAGAATTCTGACAGTACAAATCATCAAGCTGCACCTCCAATAAACGACCAGAACAACATTTCTGAGAATAATGAGGGCGATAACAAGCAGAACAGCAAAAACTCGCATGACAACGGATACAAAAATGAGCACAGTGATAGGCACGAGCGCGAGGACGCTGAATTTTTCTATTCTGCGCAATTTACACAGCCAACTGTCGGTGCGAAAATCGTGTTTGGCATAGTAGCGGTTCTCTGCGTACTGCTGGGAATAGCATACTGGCTCCTTATCATGGCATGGCTCTATAAAGCTGCTGAACTTACCACCATGAACGGCGCGCTTTGGGCTATAATTGGTCTGTTTGGAAACCTTGTGGCAGTCGCAATATTCTTGATACTGCGTGGCTTTATGCCTGTCTGCCCAAGTTGCGGAAGACATCAGGAAAAAGCTTCATTTTGCCGTTTCTGTGGCACTGCGCTTTATCGCAAGTGCTCGGGGTGTGGACTTCCTTTTAGAGTAAAAGACGCCTATTGCCCTTACTGCGGTCATCCCGCCGATTGCAAGTCAGCCGATAACTCTAAGGAATAAACACTTTTCAAACAGCTCTATGTTCAGGGCTGATACTGCAAACCTGGACGATAAATATTCGCAGCCTATCGGGAAATGGGGATACTATGCAAGATACCATGATTCAGATTATAAACACATATGGATATCTCGGAATCTTTCTCTTGATCTTTGTGGAGAATGTATTTCCGCCTATTCCTTCCGAAGTCATATTGCTTTTCGGCGGTGCTCTTACCATCGGTACCGCCATGAATAAAACCATGGTTATAGTGTCCGCCACGCTGGGGTCTTTGGCCGGTGCCGTTGCATTATACCTGTTAGGTAAAATATTGAAGACTGAGCGACTCAAAAAGCTTTTCGCGGGACATTTCGGAAGAATACTGCATTTAAAACCGGAATATGTCGACAAAGCATCTACGTGGTTTTGTCGTTTTCAGAATAAGGCAGTTTTGATATGCCGTTGTATACCGCTTATCCGTAGCCTTATATCCATTCCTGCAGGCATTAACGAAATGAATATCCCTCTGTTTTTACTGCTTACTGCCATAGGAAGCGCAGTATGGAATACAATTTTGGTTGTTGCTGGAGCCTTTCTGGGTAGTGCATGGGAAACAGCACTGCCATTCGTTAATAAATACTCTGAAATAATCGTTACGATCTTTTGTCTTGCATCCATAACGTATGTTTTATATAAGCTTCGTAAAAGGAGATTACGGAATAATTCAAAGTAAAAATAATCAGCCAAATTAATTATAAACGTTTGTATGTAATCATGTTTAACTTTGTCCATTAGATGGAAGTGCAAAACTGATTCAAGTAGTTGCAATTAAATTGAACGTCCCACATAAATTAACGTTTATGCGGAGCGCTCAATTTAGCATTCTTACTTTTTTTATGTTGGGAACTCTTCGCCTATTTCAATATATTCCAACACTGGTGTATCACGACTTTCCCAAATATAAGTGATCCTATATATTATATCTATCTGTGTAATATTTTGCATCATTGTTGTGTTTAATTCGCCATTGTCCAATCGCATTGGTTGGTCATTATCATTCCAATAATTAGCGTTGCTTTCCTGTCTGGTTCTCCAGCCATCTAACAAAATTATGCTTTATTACATAGTACCTTCCGCCTATTTTTACCACCGGAAAGGATTTGTTTTTGACTAGCTTATAGGCTTTATCCTTACCAATACCGAGGTAGCTTTGTAGTTCTTTAACCGTCATCAACTCGGGTAGTTGCGCCATGCTAGTTACCTCTCATTTCAGAATTGTATACAAGTTGGAGCTGTAGCTGCCGTTTCCGCGGTAGCGCAGCTCTTTTTCTATGTACCCGTTTTGTATCAAGTTTCCCAGCGCTCTCTTCACCGTTGATCGTGACATGTCCAGATCCGCTGCTATCCGGTTAATGCCCGGCCAGCACGCATCCTTCTCATTGGCTCGATCGCTAAGATACATATAGACGGCCTTTGCCCGATGCGGGAGGTTGTCAATATAAATAGTATTGAAATAACTCATTTTTTCTCCTGTTATTCATATCTCAGCATTTTGCCGTTTGGTGTACGTGTCTCTCCGCCCACTTCTCCTGTAGTACCATCGCTTACCCGCTTCGGGCTCACCGTAAGGTTCTTCTTCATAATGTTTATCTCAAGCTCTCGCCGGTTTGCATAAGCCACCTCTCGCTGTGCTTTTTCAGGAACTGAATAAGAACTATCAAGCGTAATACCCCAGTCAGAAAACAACCGCAGACGCGTTTTCATCGGATGCGCACCAGTCTTCATAACGACAAACTGTCCTTTCGGCAGAGCTTTCAGCTCATCAGGTGTGAGCAGAGGACGCTCCATCATCTGCAGGCTCTGAGATGGGTCATTCTTCCCCCTGCTGATACTCCCCGACATAACCGTTCTGCTCCCTAGTGCCTTAGATAACGCCTCCGCAGTCTGGCTGTTCGGAGCGAAACCTCCGAAGATGGCGTTCTGGCAATTATCGACTATTATTTCAGTTCCCTCTCTCCCGTAGTTCTTTTGGAGTTGACTAAGGCTCTGTATTATCGGGACCATTGTCAAGCGACGGGATCGCGAGGCAGAGAACATAAGCTCCAGCGAATCTATAGGCGGTATGGTCCCAAGCTCATCGCAGAAAAACACAACCCGGTTATTAAGCTTTCCTCCCAGTTCATCTGCAACGGCAAGTATTTCACGGTATAATTGTTGTATCATAAGAGACACCATAAAGTACTTTGTATTGTCCTCCTCAGGAAGAACAATGAAGATAGCGGATTTCTCATTACAGAATCTCTCCGCGTCAATCGCGGTATCAAAACAGAGAATTTGCTCCATTTCGGAGTCAAGGAAAGCATTGAGCCTGGACAAAACAGTCGACATCACCGAAGCCATCGCCTGCTCCGAAGTGTTCAGCGCTGCTCCGGCAAACCACTTAGCCTTATGCTCTGGTGGCAGCTTCTCCATAAGCAGCTGGAACTGATTTCTCCCCGCAATCGGTGATGGAGCAAGCAGTTCCTGTACGAGTTTGAATACACTTACTATGTGTCGCTTCTCGCTTTTATCGCCTTCCGCCGGTTGCAGATACTCGGCTACCAGAAGAACAACTGCAGTAAGCACACCTTCGGCTGCGTCATAGAAGAATGCGTTTTGCCCATAGTTCTCATCCCCGGATTTGCTAATAATCGTTCGGCTTATTATTTTCGCATACTTTTCTGCCTTAGCTTTTGAAATTATGTCTTTTGGGTCAGCAGCATAGGCATCCATATACCGGTTTACGAGATGGAGGAGATTATTACCGTCCGAGCGTGTAGGATTTCTCAAATCAATGACCGACACCTTATAACCATAACAATCCTTGGCGATTGCGCCGTAATTGCGAAACACATCTCCCTTGGTGTCGGTCACTAGAAAGCTCATTCCGCTTGCGCATGCAAATTCGAGATTAGGGTAGAGAAAAAATGCGGTCTTTCCCACTCCGGAAGCGCCTATCATAAGAGTATGCACATCGCCGGTATCGACAAGAGCCTCCAGCTTGTTTTTACGCCCGACACATCCGAGGACCACTCCCTGAAGGGCGGGACGTTTCATCCCCTCCCGCCATTCCTGCGGAGTAAAACGAATTTGACTATATGTCTTTTGAATTTCCCGTTTCGTCGCAAAGCGAGCTGTTCCGTGTTGGCCATCACCAACTGTTCGGCTCTTAATTCCGTTCAGGGTATAATAATGCGACAGTATAGAAAGTCCGCCAATGACAATAAACATCACGACGGCAGCAATTATTAATATGTAAATGTTGTTTGACATCATGTTCCTTTCAGCATTGAAGATACTTATTCATTCTTTTGCCCCACATAAATCTTCATTCCAGTCCTTCAGCTCCGACCTGTCATAAGATATATCCTGATACCCTAGACCGAGTAGTCTGTCACTCATTCGTTCTGAGGCGGCAATCCCCGCACGGTCATTATCCATGCAGAGAATTACTGTTGTCAGGTTGGGATGTGTTTCGAGTATCTTCAACATCGCATACTCGGACAAACCGCAAAGAGCAACATAGCTGTGCTCCTTCCAGTTTTCGAAGTGCAAGCTTATATACGACATCAAATCAATCGGAGCTTCAAATACATACAGCTTCTCTGAAGCGCCAACCCAGTGAAAGCTGTACTCAGAATCGCTCCCCTCTACGTTCGTACAAAACCCGCTTGTACCCAAGGCTTTTTTGTGGCAATGACGGGCAGTGCCGTGTTCGTCTAACCCGACGAACACGGCACTATGATACTCTGTTCCTTTTTTTGAAAACTCCCGGCTTTCGTATATAAGCTTTTCGAGAGCAAACACTTCAATTACTTTTCTTTCGAGCTTTCTCTCATTTATGAGGTAGGAAAACAACCTATGCATGTTTCCATTACGTGGCGGGAGCACAAACGGCGTCGGCTTGCTCTCGCGAATAGTTTCTTCAGCGGTATATGCCTTCATTTCCAGCAAAGATGCCACTGCCTCCGCAAACGGCAAGCCCCAATGATACTGCAGAAAGCTAACTGCCAAACCGCCTTTCATTGTCGCGTGATCGTACCATCTGTTTCCCCGGACAGTTATGCTGTGGTCAGTGACCAAACGACGGTCTTTACCCGAACGTAGTAGTCGCTCTCCATGCCTAGCGATAATTGTTTCTAAATCCACAGTATTTGCACGGTGCAGCTGCTCCTCGGTATATCGTACATATTTCGCCATTGAGGCCCTCCTTTACATATTCTGTTCGTAGTCATTGCCTTTGACACCATGTGTCCGACGCAATCTCGTAAGTTCAGCTCTCCGCTTGCGGTCAATGTGTTGAGCCTTGTTATAGTTCATTGGCACTCTGTTTCTGAAAATATTGCCCATGTTATAAAGCAAACGCGTCGCCGCTGATATCGAAAGCGACGCATTTGATTGCGGCGTATAGCTAATCTTATGAGGCTGTTGTGTATTGACCAACACTGCCGTTTCAGCTTGAGGGGCAATATTATCACTTTCTAATTCTTCCTTAGAAGCCGAATCCGTATGAACCTGTAAATCTGACAAGGCAAGTGCTTCGCGGATTATCATGTTACGAACGGTTTTGAATTCCTTTTGCTGACTTAAAGGCAGTGGTTCCGGAAGATTATCTGTATAGATATTAATAACCGCGTTCTGCATTTCGTTCCAAAGCTTATATGCTTCAGCAACCCGAGTATCCTTTGCAAGCTCGTTCGTGATCTCATCTACAACCGATTTCAGCTTAGGAGAAAGATAACCATACTGTTTTTTACCGTTCACGGACTTTAACGCTTCCGATAACTCGCACATCAATAACTCTATTTTCTCATTCTCCGTCGTCCCGCTTTCCATTTGCTCTATAAGTTCTTTCATGACATCTTGAGCACGCAAGTTCAGCTCATCCCTCTGCTCGGTTTTCTGAGAGTAATACTCCAGCATCTCCGGTCTAAAAATATCATTTGCGAGTGCCGACTTAAGCTGGCGTATGCCTGTCTTCGTGAGATAGCCCTCTTTGGGGTCGGTCGAGTATATAACCATATGAACATGCGGGTGTGTATCTTTATTATGATAAGCCGCATACCAACGGAGATTATCCGGATGTATTTTCATGCTCTCCGCAATATCTGCACTGTGTGCGCGTAAAAGGCTTCTCCACGCTTCGGCGTTGTTGTAGCCAAACTGTTCCGCGTCTTCGCGTGTCAGAGATATAATAGGTATCCAAACGTTGCCTTCATGTTCCGCAATTTCCTTCTGGACACGCGAGAGCACAATTTTTTCATCTGTCATTGAAAACAGACCGTTCGTTCCCATCTTTTGAACGCCAGGACGCTCTGCAATGTAGTTAACCAGAATAGACCGCTTTTCGTGATTTTCCGGATTCAAATTCTCCTCGAACGAAATATATTCGCTTTGTAGCTCCTCAAAAAATTTTCCTTCATCTCCGACATTAGAGCAGTTGAGTTCTTTCGCCGCCAGCATTTCGACACCTTCTCTAGTCGCTATGTAATTCACATGGTTACTTCTGCGGGTACCGTTTCCGCAGATATACGGACATATAAATATAAGTCTCGCCATTATCTGATACCATTTTGAAACCTTGCTGCTTCTTCAAGGCTAATTTTCCCGAACGTCGTCTTCACATCCTTCACGCATTTACCTCGGAGATTCCGCAGTTCCTCTTCATTGTAATTAAGATTGGCTCCAATTACCTGTGTCATCATCGCAACCTCGACAGCGAGCTTAAATAAAAGGCTGCAGAGTCTGTCTACGTTTTGAGTAAGCGCCCCGTTTATGAGAGAAGACAGCACGCGGGACATGTACAGGTTTGAGTCCGGACTTCCCAGATACCCCATATAGAACTGCAGCGCTTTTTCAACGAACTCGCTTCGGTTTTTGCAGTTATCCATCGGAAGCAGAGCGTCTATCCGGGCCGATACCTCCGGAGATAAATAAAACCCGTATTTCTTCTTTTCGCTGTTCGTCATACTTCCTCCTTATCTGTATGTTTCCTTAAAATGCTGTTTAAGTGCCTGATGTTTCGGCATTCTTCAGAAAGCAGTCCCTAAAGCGCCAACTATTTTGCAAATATGTCTCTTTGAACAAGCCCCGCACTGCGGGGCTTTGTGGTCGGAACGGGGGCTTTAGTCCCCCGTTCCTTTATCCTGTTTCATAATCGAAAATATGCTTTCCTCCTAGTTCTTCTGATTACGCCGTTCCAAAGCTCGGCTCAAGCTATCCAAAGCGCTTCTTCAGGTGTACGGACGCCTATGCCCTCCACAAAACCGCACACAGCGCCAACACGCTCGCGACAAAGCGCCACGCGCCGCTTATGCGATGGGTGGCGCTTGGCCTTTCGCACGTTATTTAGGCTTTTTTGCAAAATTGTCGTCATCAGCAGTTTCATCAATGTAATTGCGGACAGTCGCTGGCACATGTTTTTCATAGAGCTTCTGGAGTGCGTCGGCAAGCTCCTTCTCAATGGACATCTCTTTTTTCTCCATATATTTTTTGGTAGCGCGGAGCTTTTCAGCGTCCACGCTGATAGAAATGGTCTCTTGCTTCATCAGCGCATACCTCCCAAAAAGTCAAACCCGATTACTTCTATACTTGGCTCAAGCTCGGGCTCTTTTCCTGTAAACGCTGGGATTTCCGCAAACTTCTCACTATACTTTTGGATTTGTTCCTCGTTCAGCGATGCAAAGTCACCGTCCAAGCTATCCCCACAAATAAAAAAAGGGCCGCAAATAATATCTGCGCCCAGCCTACGGTTGGGTTCCATACCGTTTAGTTTTCCCTCCTCATTGACCACAGCAATAGAGCCGTCGTCCAAATAAACGCACTCAATTAAACCACCCACCTCGTGCTGTAGACAGCTAAGCTCGTTTGGGATTTCCTTGATTTTTGGAGGCTCACCCACCTCAATTTTTAAAACCGTAATCATATTTTCTTTCATTGTTCTATAATCCCTTCGTAATTTATATACGGTATCTCAAGCCATGCCGTCCAGTTTCTATCCTGCAGTTTTGTTTTAACAACACCGTACTTTGTGCCCATGGCTTCAATGACCTCACCGTTTCCGATGTAAACGCCAATGTGTCCCTTGTGCCAAACCGCAAGGCCGGGGGTGTCGGGCATAGTGCTCATGCTGCCCTTTGTAGTCGCCACTTGGTACATTTGGTCGGCAGAGATATCAGGCATGCCGTTTGTGCCATAGCCAACCTCGAGAGTGCTGGAGTCCAGCCAGCCATAGCCCTTAATAAGACCAACACAGTCGGTTGTACGACCGTTCAGCCAGTTTTCTTCAATGAAATTTTTGTACTTGCCAACGCCGTCAGGGTACTGACTACGCTTGCTTGCAAACATTTGAGGTGTAAGAACCCAGCCACAGGTGCCCCAAACATATCCCCAACCGTTTTCAAATGCTTGCTGCGCATAGGCTACAAGGTCGTGACTGTTTTTAGTGGAGAGATCCGTAAAGCCACTGACATCAATTTTTGTTTCGCCGCCATCACCACGCAGGATGTCACCTGTGAAGCTGTCACCGGCACCTGAAATATGTTCAAATACATCGGTGGCACTTTCCCTTTGAGTAGTTGTGACTGTGATAGGAAGTCTGCCGTATGCAGTGTCCGTCGGCAGCGGAATCGCAACAATATAGGACTTCACAACCTCGTTTCCCTCCGCATCGGTGTAGGTAGTTGTGCGCTCCTCATAACGGACAAAGCTGTCAACAAAACCTTGAATGTCAATGGATCCGGGGTGGTCTGTGCCAAAATAGAGAGCATAAAAAATGGACTTGACGTGTGTTCCATCAAGTCCGTTTCCGTTCTCAGTCATAGCATTTACCCTTGCCACCTCGCTGTCTACGATAGCAAAAGCTGACTGCATTTCCTCTATGTGTCGGCGGTAATCTTCCGGTGCGGTTTCGGAGATTTCACCTCCGTAGAAGCACAAATCCGCAGCGGCAGTGTTATGCTGTGAGGTGGCGGAGAGAAGGGTGCAGAGCATAACAATGAATAAAATCAAGGGCGAGAGGACGGCTACGAGCAACCATCCTACGCCCTTTCGGAGCTTTTTATCGGTCAAAACTGTTGCGACAATCTTTGCAACTGCCGCTCCGGATATAGCTGCCATCTATCTTCCTCCCGCCGTGCCGAACAGGGTTTCCTTATACTCTGGCGCATGGACGGCAAGATTGTAGCGCTCGTTGCCGCATTTGTAAAGACACACGCCTTGCTGAGGGTACTTGATGAGCTTGTATTCCGACTCCTCAAGCTGCAAGGTATCCATGTAAAATTTCGAATCCACCGAACCTGCGTTGAATAAAAACTGATGCACCGGAATGGAGAACAGTGGCTTTGTCAGCTCGGCAATGCCTGGCAGCGCGAAGTCCTCAAGGTTTTGTGAGCTTAAAATAACTGCCGATTCCTTTTTGCGAACACGTTTCATAAAACTCCTGATGTACTCAATCACCGTCTTGTTAGTTAAAAACAAGTACAGCTCATCGAGGGCGGCAACGGTGTTTCCAACGGTAAGAAGTCTGTCACTCATATAGGAAAGCACGTTAAACAACAGTGCGTTCTTTACATTCTGGCTCGCCTGCAGCAACCCTTTCACTCCAAAAACAATGAAACGGTCACTTGTCACATTGGTATGGCCGTTGAAAAATTTGCTCTCTGCTCCCTCACACATAGAGTGAAGTCCAAGGAGAATGTCCTGCAACAAATCCTTTGGAAACAATGGGCTTTGCTTATTGTCATAGTACCTATATTCCATTTCAATGAGAGCATAGAGATCGGATAAAATCGGGTAATCGGCGGACCTTAGCTTTGTAAAATCCGTGCTGTCGCTAATGCTCCACTTGGAATACAGCTTTGAAAGCATGATTTCCACTGTGTCAATATGGCGATCATCGAAGTCCTTGTAGCTGCGAAAAAAGTCCTTTAGGAAGGAGATGTGCTGACTTAATTTTGTGGATTGTACAAATGCTGACGGAACTCCTTTTTCATTAAGCTCTTCACCTGTGTCCCAGCTCTTTGGCTCGAGAGGGTTAATCATGTAATGCCCACTCATTAAATCCACGAAGCAGCCGCCCAAGTTTTCGCACAGGTCCGCAAATTCGTGCTCGGGATCAAGCACGATCACATTTTTTCCGCTCTCTAAAATATTGCAGAGAATGAGCTTTAGAAGGTAGCTTTTGCCCTGTCCTGAGTTGCCTAAAATGAGGATGTTGGCATTTGTTTTGTCCTCGTCACGCTGGTTGAAGTCAACAATAATGTTACTGCCGAACTTATCCTTGCCAAGATAGAAGCCGTTGCTGTTGGTCTTTCCGGAGTAGTTGAGGGGGAAGAGGTTTGCAACAGAGCTTACCGGCAGCACTCGCTCAAGCTGAGTTCCCAGCGCATTTCTCCCAGTGGGGCTTGCAGAGAGAAAGCCCTCCTTTTGACGGAGAATTAGCCTGTCCACGTTGAGCTTTGAGCGGACAAGCTCCGTAAGCACCTCGGTTTGAAGCTGTTTTAGGCTGTCGTAATCGTTTGCGATCAGCTCGATATAGACGGCGCAGTGAATAAGCGGCTCACGGTTACGCTGCATGTTGCTTAGCACATCAGCCACATCCTGCAGGTTATTTTGCGCTTTTATGTTTTCCTTCATGTTGTCGGCGGCGGCGTACATACGGTTTTTGTTTGATGCGTTGTCGAGGATTTTCTTTTCCTCCATGTATTTTACTTGTCGTGAGTAGATGTGCAGTGTTACACCGTCTTTTTCACCTAGACGGCGGAGTATTGCCTGCTCTGTGGTACTTGTTGGGTATTCGCGCAGGGCAAAAACACAGCGGTAGGTGTTGCCACAAATGTAGTGGTCGCTTGAAAACCTGATAACAGAAGGCGCAATCATATCCGCAAAGGACTTGAGCTGTGCCTTCGGTGTGGCGCACTTATTATTCTTTTTCATGGCTCCGCATCATTCCTTTCATAGTTTTGGGTATAAAAAAGCAAGCCCCGAACGAAGCTTGCTTTTTTAAAAGCGTTGTTGTGCAACTCCGCTTTTAGGTCGGTCCTGTTCGAAGCATCCGCAACCAAAGAATCAACATAAATGACGTCTTGAATCACCTATCTATCCACATATCCCCGTCATAATCCTGCAAAAAATCGCTTGTGACATTTTGCTCGAAGTAGACGGAGAGAATTCTCATATAGTCGGCTTTAGTTGCTCGCCTTACCGTGAAGCCCTGCTCTTTTATGCTTTTTTCTATATTAGAAAGATATGCATAAATATTGCTGTCCTTCTCGTTTTTGAGACGAAGAACAAATATAAATTCCCTTGCCGTTGCCATCTGAATTTGCATTTTGTCTAGGCTCTTGAGGTCTTGCTCCAAGAGCTTTCGCACCACGGGGTTTTCTTCCTCCTCCATTCGGCTTTTGAGATATTCCTTGTTGGCATCAAAGTTTTCTTTGGAGCTAAGGCACAGGATTTCAAGCTCTTCCATACTTTTCAGCACATTGGCGAGAGCGTTAATTTTTCCAGCCACACTGCTTTCGGAAAGAACAGAGATGTTTGTTGGTTTCACGAGGAAATACACAAGCTCGTCCTCCGCTCTTTTTATACTGTATGGTGTAATTTCACCAATGCCAACAAGGGCCTTGGTGGGGTTTTTGTTTTTCTTAATTCTCATTTTTCACGGCTTCCTTTGTAGTTGAATTCGGGCATACTTTTTCGCTAAATTTGGGGAAGACTCAGCCTGTCCATTCGTAATATTGCTGTTTAGATATAAAAAAAGCCACCGCATATCGGATAAAATCCAAAATGCTGGTGTCCGAAAAACGGATGGAAAGAAAGCCGTAGACCGCCGTTATAACAAAGGGAATAAGT
>Ga0070399_1000446_pt1 | contig 46763 bp, 41 predicted proteins | sample BioMet4_FD_61217 | JGI IMG/M metagenome (GOLD analysis project Ga0070399, IMG submission 61217) | Microbial communities from bioreactor (seeded with sewage sludge) at LBNL, California, USA - Biofuel metagenome 4 (version 1) | ecosystem: Engineered > Bioreactor > Anaerobic > Unclassified ... | reverse complement strand
TCTTCCCCGCCGTGGACGAGCCGGCTCCCGCCGCCACCGTGCCGGCGCTGCAGCGGCAGCTGCGCGCGGCGGGCGCCGGCCGTCCCGAACTCACCGGTCAGCTCGATGCGGCGACGCGGCGCGCACTCCGGATCTTTCAGACCTCGGCCGGTCTCCCGTCCACCGGGCAGGCGGACGGCGGAACGAGAGCGGCGCTGGCCGCTCGCTGCGGCGACCTGCGCCGCGCGCTTCTCTGCCGTTTCGGCCAGTATCCCGGCTTCGACCTGAGGCTTGGGATGGAGGACAGCTGGGAGGTGACAACGTGAACCCCGAAAAATCGACGGGCCGACCGGCAGCGGGCCTTCAGGCCATGCTGCGCCTGATCGCGCGGTACGACCCAAACATCCCGTCTGTAATCCCCGACGGCGTCTACGGCCGTGAGACGCTCACGGCGGTGGCCGCGTTTCAGCAGCGCGCGGGGCTGCCGGTCACGGGCGTCGCCGACGCGGCCACCTGGCGCGCCGCACGGGCGGCTTATCTGAGAGCCGCCGCGGAGCTCGGCCCGGCGGAGCCGCTGCGCCCCGTCTGGCAGTCGGGACAGGTCATCCGCATCGGCGAACGAAACGGCCACATGCCCCTGATCCGTGCCATGCTGGACGCCGTTGCGGCACGGTTCCCCTCGCTGCCCGCGCCGGGCAGCGGAACTCTTCACGACGAAGCGTCCGCCGAGGCAGTCCGATGGCTCCAGAGCCGCGCGGGTCTCCCCCCGACCGGCGAGATCACGCGCGAGACATGGAAATTCCTCGTCCGCCTCTACCGCACCGCGGTGGGAGACGGAACAGACGCGGAGGCGGCGCCGTGAATTCGATGGAATTTCCCTTTGCCATCACGGTGCTGGCCTACGCCGTCGCCTCGGAAATCCCGGACGACACCGAGCTGAGCCTTCTGGCGCTGGCCGCCACGCAGCTGGGCGACACACTGGCCTCCATCGCCGCGGCCCGCACCGCCGCACAACGAAAAAGCGGAACGTCATCCTAACCGGACGACGTTCCGCTTTGTTTTGCAAGCTCCAGCAGGCGCTCGCGCGTGTTGTCCCCGGGGCAGCGCAGCACATGCTCCAGCAGCGCCGCAAGCTTCTCTCCGACGGCCCGACCGGGCAGCCCGGGCAGATCATCCCCGGTGACAGCCAGCTGACGGAGCGTCACACAGCGGCCCGAGGCGCGCAGGGAGGCCAGCTCCTCCCGCCGCCCCGCAAGGGCACAGGCGCAGTCCGCCGCCTCCCAGCCGAAGGAGGCGACGCAGCGGCCAAGTTCCCGCCCCGCCTCCAGCGCGCGATGCGCTTCCGCCGCCCGTTCGCAGAGCAGCGTCAGCCGCCGCTCGGGGCGCAGCCGCCGCAGTTCAAGCCCCGGACAGGCGAGCAGCAGCCCCGTCCAGCGGACGGCCCGCTCCGCGGGCGCAGCCGCCAGCCCCGTGAGATCACCGCACGACGTCACGCCGAGGGGGGCGAGCAGGCGAAGCTTCGCCATCTCCCCCGCCAGCTCCGGATGCGGTGAGAGGAGCGTCTTCTCCACCTCGTCGCGCACGCGCTCGGCGGAGAGCTTTTCGCACAGTCCGGCCTGCCGCCCAATCGCTGCGGCGGTCTCCGGGTCAAGAGAGAAGCCAAGCTGCGCCGAAAAACGCAGCGCCCGCAGCATTCGCAGCGCGTCCTCGGAAAAGCGCTCGTCCGGGCTGCCGACACAGCGAATGCGCCGCGCGGCCAGATCCTCCCGCCCGCCGAAGAGGTCGGTCACGCTGCCCGCCTCGTCCATGGCCATGGCGTTCACCGTGAAGTCGCGGCGGCTCAGATCCTCACGCAGCTCCGGCACAAAGCGGACGCACGCCGGGCGGCGGCCGTCAAGATACGCGCCCTCGGTTCGGAAGGTGGTTACCTCGTACGCCTCACCGCCGAGGAGAACCGTCACGGTGCCGTGGCGGATACCGGAGGGCACCGTGTGCGCGAACAGTGCCGTCACCGCCTCGGGCGGCGCGGAGGTCGCAATGTCCCAGTCATGGACGGGACGCCCGAGAAGACGGTCGCGCACGCAGCCGCCGACAAAGTACGCCTGCCAGCCCGCGTTTGTCAGCGCGCGCAAAACAAGTCCCGCTTGCCCGATCTCCGTCATCTCCGCACCTCTTTCGTCATACGTCAGATTTTCCTTGTCAGATGTCCCTGAACGTATTATAATTAGTTTTCGGTATCCGCGCAATCCCTTCTAAACTTCTGTTGGAGGAACCCTTATGTCCTCGTCTCAAATCGAACAATATCTCCGCCCCGGCAAGCATGTGCATCTCGTCGGCATCGGCGGCGTCTCCATGCGGCCGCTCGGCCTTGTCCTGCACGGGATGGGCGTCGAGATCACCGGCTCCGACATGAGCGAGTCACCGTCCACCGCCGACCTGCTCGCCAAGGGAATCCCCGTCCATATCGGCCACCGGGCCGAGAATATCGTCGGCGCCGACGCGCTCATCCGCACCGCAGCCGTCCACAACGACAACCCCGAGATCGCCGCCGCCCGCGCACTGGGCATCCCCATCTTCGAGCGCGCGCAGGCCTGGGGCCACATCATGAAGTCCTACCAGAACTCCATCTGTATCTCCGGCACGCACGGCAAGACCACCACGACCTCCATGGTGACGCACATCTTCATGGAGGCGGCAGCCGACCCGACCGTGATGATCGGCGGCTACCTGCCCCTCCTGAACGCGGGACACCGCGTCGGCAAGGGCGACACCATCATCATGGAGAGCTGTGAATACTGCAACTCCTTCCTCAAATTCTTCCCGACCGTGGCCGTCGTGCTCGACATTGAGGCCGACCACCTCGACTTCTTTAAGGATCTCGGCGAGATCAAGTCCTCGTTCCGCGCCTTCGCGCAGCTCGTTCCCGCGAACGGCTGCGTGATTGCAAACGGCGACGACGCGAACACGCAGGACGCCCTGCGCGGCATCCCGCAGTTCACCTTCGGCTTCGGCGAACAAAACGACGTGCGCGCGGTCAACTGCTCCCCGGACTGGCGCAGCTTCGACGTAGTCTGCGGCGGCAAGGTCTACGGCCATTTTCACCTGAACGTGATCGGACGGCACAACGTGCTCAACGCACTCGCCGCCATCGCGGTGGCCTGGCGCTTCGGCATCGGCGCCGAAACAGCCGCGCGCGGGCTCGAGAGCTTTCACGGCGCGGGCCGCCGGCTGGAGTTCAAGGGGAAGGTCAACGGCGCGGACGTTTACGACGATTACGCCCACCATCCCGGCGAGCTGCACGCGCTGCTTGCCGCCGTGCGCACGATGGGCTACCGGCGCGTGGTCTGCGCGTTCCAGCCGCATACCTATACCCGCACCAAGGCGCTCTTCGACGACTTTGTGCGCGAGCTGCGCACGGTCGATCTGGCCGTACTCGCGGAGATTTACGCCGCGCGCGAGTCCAACACGATCGGCATTTCCTCAGCCGATCTCGCCGCGGAGATCCCCAGCTCGATCTACTGCGAGACGCTGCCGGAGGTGACGGCCTGCCTGCGCCGGACGGCGCAGCCCGGCGACATTATCCTGACCGTCGGCGCGGGCGATATCTACAAGGCCGGCGAGGCCCTTCTGAAATAATACCCGGTTTGCTTCTCCAAAAAACAGCGGATGCGGAGAACCGGACCGGAAAAGCGGAAAACAGGCAATATGCCCCCTGATGCAGAAAACGGATCTGCACCAGGGGGCGCTTGCGTGTCATGCGCGGGACCGCTGCGGCAATGCGGTGAGAATTTCTTTCCGGGCCTCAGCCTGTCTCTGCCTCCGCCGGGTCCTGCTTCGCTGCGATAAAGATGCGGCGGGCCGTTCCGCCCAGCCGGTTCGATTTCCCATTCGACCGTGGAGGCGAGGCGGTAGTTATGGGAAGTCCGACTGTCACGGCGGCATTCAGCCGCCTCCCCGTATGTTTTTTGTCGGTGTCTGCAAGGATAACCGGAGCGTATGCTCCGCTCTTCGCCGCGGTGACGGCCTTCCTCAGCGATACGCCGCCTGCGCCGTTTTATTTACGTTCCTGTCCCGCAGCGGCTTTGAAGGCCGGAGCGTCGTTCTTTTTTTAAATAATTTTTCAGCGTTTTGCACATTTTCGCTCTGTCCTCTGTGTGCAAACCGTCCTGTCGCGCGCGGAGCGCAAAAAATCGCCGCTTTTCTCCTATGTGCTTTCATTTCGCCCGCTTTCACCGAAAATACCAGAATCGAACCCATAAAAAAGGTGCTTTCAGGACAACTCGCACTATTGAATTTTGTCAGAACGTCTGATAAAATAGACTAAGATTTAATTTAAGGAGTTGTTCAACATGCCTCTTGTTACTTCTACCGAGATGTTCAAGAAAGCCTATGCCGGCGGTTACGCCATCGGCGCTTTCAACGTCAATAACATGGAAATCGTCCAGGGCATCACCGAGGCCTGCGCCGAGGAGCACGCCCCCGTTATCCTTCAGGTCTCCAAGGGTGCCCGCGCCTATGCGAACCACACCTACCTGAAGAAGCTCGTCGAGGCCGCCGTCATCGAGTGCCCCGACATTCCCATCGTCCTGCATCTGGACCACGGCCCCGATTTCGACACCTGCAAGAGCTGTATCGACGGCGGCTTCACCTCCGTCATGATCGACGCCTCCGGCAAGCCCTTCGCGGAGAACATCGAGATCACCAAGAAGGTCGTTGAGTACGCGCACGACCGCGGCGTTGTTGTGGAAGCCGAACTGGGCACGCTCGCCGGCATCGAAGACGAGGTCAAGGTTTCTTCCGAGGACTCCTCCTACACGCACCCCGAAGAAGTCGAAGAGTTCGTCACCAAGACCGGCTGCGACTCCCTGGCCATCGCCATCGGCACCAGCCACGGCGCCTATAAGTTCAAGCCCGGCACGAAGCCCCAGCTTCGCTTCGACGTGCTCGAGGAAGTTTCCCACCGTCTGCCCGGCTTCCCGATCGTCCTGCACGGCTCCTCCTCCGTTCCCCAGGAATTCGTGAAGATGATCAACGAGAACGGCGGCAACATGCCCGACGCCATCGGCGTACCCGAGGATCAGCTGCGTCACGCGGCCTCCCTGTCCGTCTGCAAGATCAACATCGACTCCGATCTGCGCCTGGCCATGACCGGCACGATCCGCAAGTACTTCAACGAGCATCCGGATCACTTCGATCCGCGCCAGTACCTGAAGCCCGCCCGCGCCAACATCAAGGAGCTCGTCCGTCACAAGCTGATTGACGTCCTCGGCTGCGCCGGCAAGGCCTGATCTTTTCCAGCGAATCAAACAGGCTGTCTCCTTTTGGAGACAGCCTGTTTTTTGTGCGGGAAGGGCGGGGCCGGACGGTCCGCTCTTCCTGATTACGCTCTCCGGAGTCCGCGGAGGTTGCAGAAAGCGTACGCCGAAACGACCTCGTCGTCCTCGGAGACGCAGAACGCCGCCTCGGGCGCGCCGCCCGGTCTGAGGGCTTTGCGCCGGCTGCCGGACCCGGTTTGCAGGACGATCCATTCGATGCAGTGACTCTCCCGCATCGGGTACGCAGCGCCGCCCACATGAACAGCGACCTTCGCACCCTCGCGCGAGACGATGGGGACGTGCTTCCCGTGCGCACCGTCGGAGGTGTTGGGGACAAGCCCGGTCATCTCCTGCCCACAGCAGACGACAGGCACGCCGGAGTCCCGAACCATCGCAGCGATGCTGCCGCAGTGCTCACAAAGAAAAAATTTCAGTTCCATTGCCATTTGCCCCTTTCGTTTATTCCCGCATGGTCGATATGTTTAAATGAGCTGGCTCGAATCGGCATCAGAGGCGATGATGACCTCCGCCGCCACGCGGTAATCCCGCTCCGCCTCTTTGGTGAACCGGCGCAGCGCGTCCGTGGCAAAGCGCAGGATCTCCCGGGGCGGCCCCGGGCCTCGAAGTCCGCGCGGCGGCCATGAAAGAGGCCTTGCAATGATAGCACTTTTTCCCAGTGGATTGCAGCTGAACCGGGAGGACTCTTTTTGCGGAAAAATTTTTATTTGATCTCAAAAATTTTAAATTCCCGGAGAATTTCGTGAAAAAGTTTGTGTTTGATCTTAAATTGTAATATAATTTCACTGCATGTAGCATTTACATTGAGGACGTGATTTAAGTGGACAGCGTGCTGTGTCTCGGCATTAATCTGGGCATCAGCGTCTATTCGGCGCTCCTGCTGCTTCTTCTTTTCGTCGCGACCAGCCGCCAGCCAGGCAGCCAGCCCGACCATGAGCGGCAGCGGACGCTGTTTTTACTCTTCCTGAGTCTCGCGTTTCTGGTGATCGCGGCTGATTTCGTCAGCCGTCTGGATGGGTATCCCGGCGGACTGTACACACTCTGCCGTGCGGGCAACTTTGTGCTCTTTCTGATCAACCCGGTCATGGCGCTCTGCTGGTATTATTACGCCTGCGAGCAGATCGACCTCGGAGATCGGGCGCGCCGGCGCGGGCTGATCTTTCAGGTTGTCCCCTGCGCGTTGAACACTCTGACCGTCATCGTCACGCCGTCCACCGGCTGGATCTACTATTTCGATGCATCGTGTGTCTATCACCGCGGGCCGCTGTTCTGCATCACCAGCGTCATAATGATCCTGATGATCGCGGCCACGGAGATTTTGCTTGTCACGCAGCGCGGCACCATCGAGCCATCGCATTTCCACGCGCTGATTCTCTTCCCTGTGCTCCCCACTCTCACCACGTTTTTACAAGTCGTGAGTTACGGAGTCGCATATGCTCTGAGCGGCACAGTCTTTTCCACGCTGATCGTATTTATCTATGTGCAGAACCGCAACATGGACATCGACTACCTGACAGGGCTGTACAACCGCCGCAAGCTCGACCGCTATATGCGCCGGAAGATCCTCTCCAGCACCGAGGAGCACACTTTCTCCGCCATTCTGATCGACATCAACCAGTTCAAGATCATCAACGATTCGCTCGGTCACAACGCCGGCGACGCCGCGATCCGCGACGCGGCAGCCATCCTGCGCAGCACGCTGCGGGCCGACACGTTTATTGCCCGCTACGGCGGGGACGAATTCTGCGTGATCTCCGACCTCGACGACTCACGCAGCCTTGAGCGGCTCATCGAGCGCATCCGCCGCAACGCGGAGGAGTACAACCGCATGAGCGGCAAATCCTATCTCCTGAGCTTCAGCATCGGCGGCGACGTCTACCGCGCCTCCTCCCATATGAGCCTTGAGGAGTACCAGCGGCACATCGACCTGCTGATGTACGAGAACAAGAGGGCCCACGCCAACATTTCTCCCGCGGCGGCTGCTCCCCTGCACCGTCGCGTCTCCGACCGGCAGACGCTCGGCCGCGAGCCCTGACCAGGCAGTTTCTCAAAAAAAGGAGCGCGCCGCAAGCGGCGCGCTCCTACGCGTTTTTTTCTTCAAACCTGCGCTGTGCCGCAGGGAATTATTTCTGCGTCCGGGGATATTTGATCGACGCCTGCGCAGCGGCGAGACGGGCGATGGGGACACGATAGGGAGAGCAGGAGACGTAATTCAGGCCGACCTTGTGGCAGAACTCGACCGTGGAGGGATCGCCGCCCTGCTCGCCGCAGATGCCAAGATGGATATCGGGGCGTGTCTTGCGGCCCAGATTTGTGGCCATCTCCACCAGGCGGCCCACGCCGATCTGGTCGAGCTTGGAGAACGGATCGGACTCATAGATCTTGTGGTCGTAGTAGGACGCGAGGAACTTGCCCGCATCGTCGCGGCTGAAGCCGAAGGTCATCTGTGTGAGATCGTTCGTACCGAAGGAGAAGAATTCGGCCTCCTTGGCGATCTCGTCGGCGGTCAGAGCCGCGCGCGGGATCTCAATCATCGTACCGACCTTGTAGGTCATGTCGGAGTCGGCCTCGCTGATAATGAGGCGGGCGGTGGAGTCGATGACGGCCTTGACGTACGCCAGCTCTCTGGCCTCGCCGACCAGCGGGATCATGATTTCCGGCTCGATCTTCCATGCCGGGCGGCGGCTGCGGACAGCCAGCGCAGCCTTGATGATGGCGGTGGTCTGCATCCGGGCGATCTCGGGGAAGGTCACGTCCAGACGGCAGCCGCGGTGGCCCATCATCGGGTTGAACTCGTGCAGGCCGGAGATGATGCCGCGCAGATGGTCGGCGGAGATATTCATCTCCTTCGCCAGTGCGACGATATCCTCCTCTGCGGTGGGCAGGAACTCATGGAGAGGCGGGTCCAGCAGACGGATCGTCACCGGACGGCCCTTCATGGCCTCGTAGATGGCTTCAAAGTCGCCCTGCTGCATCGGCTCGAGCTTCTTGAGCGCCCTTTCGCGCTGCTCGACGGTCTCGGAAACGATCATCTCGCGGATTGCGGCGATGCGGTCGGGATCGAAGAACATATGCTCGGTGCGGCAGAGGCCGATGCCCTCCGCGCCGAAATTAGCAGCCTGATGGGCGTCCTTGGGCGTGTCGGCGTTGGTGCGCACCTCGAGGTCGCGAAATCTGTCGGCCCAGGCCATGATGCGGCCGAACTCGCCGGAGATAGTGGCCTCGGCGGTGGCGATGGACTCTCCGTAGATGTTGCCGGTAGTACCGTCGATAGAGATCCAGTCGCCTTCCTTATAGGTCTTTCCGGACAGCTCGAAGGACTTGGCGGCCTCGTTCATCTTGATGGCGCCGCAGCCGGAGACACAGCAGGTGCCCATGCCGCGGGCCACGACGGCCGCGTGGGACGTCATGCCGCCGCGAACAGTCAGGATGCCTTGGGAGAAGTGCATGCCCTCGATGTCCTCGGGAGAGGTCTCCAGGCGGACGAGAACGACCTTATGCCCGTTCTTGGCCCAATCGGTGGCGTCTTCGGCGGTGAAGACGATCTGGCCGCACGCAGCGCCGGGAGAGGCGGCGAGGCCCTGCCCGACGGGTTTGGCCTTTTTGAGCGCCTCGGGGTCGAATTGCGGATGCAGGAGCGAGTCCAGGCTCTTGGGCTCGATCATGCAGACGGCTTCCTTCTCCGTGATCATGCCCTCGTCCACGAGGTCGCACGCGATCTTCAGCGCGGCGGCGGCGGTACGCTTGCCGTTGCGGGTCTGGAGCATGAAGAGCTTCTTGTTCTCGATGGTGAACTCCATGTCCTGCATATCGCGGTAGTGGTACTCGAGGACGGCGCAGATGTCGGTGAACTGCTTGTACACCTCGGGCATGACCTTCGCAAGCTGGTCGATGGTCTGCGGGGTACGCACGCCGGCGACGACGTCTTCGCCCTGGGCGTTCATGAGGAACTCGCCAAAGAGTTTCTTCTCACCGGTGGCGGGGTTGCGCGTAAAGGCGACGCCGGTGCCGGAGGTATCGCCGGTGTTGCCGAAGACCATCTCCTGCACGTTGACGGCGGTACCCCAGTCGGAGGGGATATCGTTCATGCGGCGGTAGTAGATGGCGCGTGGGTTGTCCCAGGAGCGGAACACGGCCTTGATGGCGCCCATCATCTGCAGCTTGGGCTCCTGGGGGAACTCCTCGCCGAGCTTGCTGCGGTATTCAGCCTTGAACTGCTCGGCCAGCTCCTTGAGATCCTTGGCGGTGAGCTCGGTGTCGAGCTTGACGCCGCGCTTGTCCTTCATTTCATCGATAAGCTGCTCGAAATACTTCTTGCCGACTTCCATAACGACGTCGGAGTACATCTGGATGAAGCGGCGGTAGGAGTCGTAGGCGAAACGCGGATTTTTGGTCTTCTTGGCAAACGCTTCCACCACGGTGTCGTTGAGGCCAAGGTTGAGAATGGTGTCCATCATGCCGGGCATGGAGGCTCGCGCGCCGGAACGGACGGAGACCAGCAGCGGATTGCTGAGGTCGCCGAACTTCTTGCCCGTCATATCCTCGAGACGCTGGACATACTCGTTGATCTCCGACTCGATGTCGGCGGCGATGGTGTGGTCGTCCTGATAGTAGCGGGTGCAGGCTTCGGTCGTGATGGTGAAGCCGCGGGGGACAGGCATGCCGAGATTTGTCATCTCGGCCAGGTTTGCGCCCTTGCCGCCGAGCAGCTCGCGCATTTTCCCGTTGCCTTCGGAGAACAGGTAGACGTATTTGGTGGACATTGGATAACCCCTTTCCATAACTTTGGGAATATTCCATCATTTTGAATATTCCAATTTTAAAGATATTTCAGACAATTTTAAAGTATATCACACGAGCCCGATTTTGCAAACAGGAATTTGCAAAATGCGTTTGTTTTTTTCGTTTTTTGTGGTTCTGTGAGCAATTCCCACTGAAAACAGAAAGAAGCGAACAGAATGCCTCATTCTGTTCGCTTCTTAGATTCACTTATCCTTTTTCGGGAAACGGTCTCAGGAGGCATTTTTCTTGGGGATCCGAATGGTCAGGACAATCTCCTCGTCCGTCTCCTCCTGTGTCTTCGCCGCACAGATTCCCGCGCTCTTTATGAGGTCGAGATTGTGATCCACCGAGTTGAGAAACACCCGCACGTCCCGCAGAACGAACCGCCCCAGCCCGCGCCGCGGCCCGGCCTCCGGTTCCGGCGGCGCGGCGAGGAGTTGGTCTATGTACTGCTCGGCGCGCGCGACGTTCATCTCCCGCTTTACAATGACTTCGATCGCGTCGAGCCGGGCCTGCTCGCCGTCGAGCTTGAGCAGCGCGCGGGCGTGCCGCTCGGACAGGCCGTGCTGGCGGACGGCCGCGAGCACGGCCGGCGAGTGGCGCAGGAGCCGCAGTTTGTTCGCCACGGCCGACTGGCTCTTGCCCACCCGCCCGGCAGCCTGCTCCTGACTGAGCCCGTACAAGCGCATCAGGCGCGCCAGGCCCTCGGCCTCCTCGATGAAGTCCAGATCGCGGCGCTGAAGATTTTCCACCAGCGCCAGCATCCCGGACTGCTCTTCGTCCACGCTCAGCAGGATGCAGGGCACCTCCGTCAGCCCTGCCATCCGCGCCGCGCGCAGGCGCCTCTCCCCCGCCACCAGCTCGTAGCCGTCCTCTCTCCGGCGAACCGACAGCGGCTGCAAAATCCCGTACTGCACGATGCTCGCCGCCAGCTCCTGAAGCCCTCCCTGCTCAAACACCTTCCGGGGCTGCGACGGGTTGGGATGCACCATCCCGATGGGCAGGCTAATTACCCGCCCGTTCTCCAAAAGGGATCTGGTCTTCGCTTTTTGCACTTCTTTCTCCTCCCTGCGGTACGGTGGGAAATCCCTCTCCGATTTCTCGCCATTTCCTGATTTCCATTGTAACAGGTTCCCATGCAAAAAAACGCGAAAGCAGGAATTCGGATACAAGTAATTGTGATTTATTTTTTAATATACCACCATATGTTGGGAAATGACGGGAAATAGAACGTCCCGCCCTTTCGGGCGGGACGGATCGGATACTTTGGGGCGCGCTCACTCATCAAGTGCTTCGGCCTCGCGCAGCCACAGGTCGGCACAGGCATCGGAAGGCATGCGCCAGTCGCCGCGCGGCGAGAGCGTGACGGAGCCGACCTTCGGCCCGTCGGGGATGCAGCTCCGCTTGAACTGCTGCTGGAAGAAGCGGCGGTAGAAGATCTTCAGCCACTTGCGGATGGTCCCGTCGTCGTAAGTCCCCTGCCAGGCGTACTTTGCAAGGCGGAAAATTTTCGCCGGCGGGAAGCCGAAGCGGACGAGATAATAGAGGAAGAAGTCGTGCAGCTCATAAGGCCCCACCAGGTCCTCGGTCTTCTGGGAGATCTCGCCGCCGGTGGGAGGCAGGAGCTCGGGCGAGACGGGCGTGTCGAGAATATCCAGCAGGACGGCGCGCAGCGCGGCGTCCGCGCCGTCCGCGGCATAGCGGACGATATGGCGCACGAGCGTCTTGGGGACGGAGCAGTTGACCGCATACATGCTCATGTGATCGCCGTTGTACGTCGCCCAGCCGAGCGCGAGCTCGGAGAGATCGCCCGTGCCTACGACCATCCCGCCGGTCTTGTTGGCAAGATCCATCAGCACCTGCGTGCGCTCGCGGGCCTGGCTGTTCTCATACGTCACGGAGCGGTCGTCCTCAGGCAGTCCGATGTCGCTGAAGTGCTGCTCGACCGCCGCCGCGATGGGGACGGTCAGGAACGTGACGCCCAGGCACTCGGCCATCTTCGTGGCGTTGTCCTTCGTGCGGGAAGTCGTGCCGAAGCAGGGCATGGTCACGGCGTAAATATCCTTCCGGCTGCGCCCGAGCGCGTCCATCGCGCGGACGGTGACGAGCAGGGCGAGCGTGGAGTCGAGGCCGCCCGAGAGGCCCACCACGCAGGTTCTCGCGCGGGCGTGATCGACGCGCTTTTTCAGGCCCGCGGCCTGCATGTTGAGGATGTCCTCGCAGCGGGAACGGCGGGCGCTCTCGTCCGACGGGACGAACGGCATGGGATCGACGAAGCGGGTGAGCTCCGTCTCCTCCAGGGGCAGGTCAAAGCTGCCGCAGACCTCCGCGTCCCCGCCGGGGGCAAAGGTGTTGCAGCGGCGGCGTTCGGCCACGAGTTTGTCCACATCGAGCTCCGAGACGGCCATGCCGGGGGCCATATCGCGCCGCTCGGCAAGGATCGAGCCGTCCTCCGCAAGGATGTGGTGGCCGGAGAAAACGAGGTCGGTGGTGGATTCTCCCTCGCCGCAGGAGCAGTAGACGTAGGCGCAGCTGAGCCGGGCGGACTGGTTTTTCACAAGTTCGCGCCGGTAGGCGTCCTTGCCGATCACCTCGTTGGAGGCCGAGAGGTTGACGATCACGGTCGCACCGGCCAGGGCCTGCGCCACGGACGGCGGATCGGGCGCCCAGAGGTCCTCGCAGATCTCGCAGCCGACCGTCAGTTCGGGCAGCGTACCGCACTCGAAGAGCTGGTTGGGGCCGAAGGAGACCGACTGCTCCAGCAGGTCGACCATACGCCGTTTTCCCGGCGCGGGAGTAAACCAGCGGGCCTCATAGAACTCGCTGTAATTGGGCAGGTGCGTCTTGGGGACGACGCCGAGGATCGTCCCGTCGCAGAGGGCGGCGGCACAGTTATAGAGCTTTCCGTCCACGGTAAGGGGGAAGCCGACGAACACGAGCATCGGCAGGCCCACCGTCGCGTCCCGGACGGTTCTCAGCGCGTCGAGCGCGCCGTCGAGCAGAGTCTTCTGCAAAAAAAGGTCGGCGCAGGTGTAGCCTGTGAGCCCCAGTTCGGGGAAGACCAGCAGCCGGATATCCCGCCCGGCAGCCTCGCCGAGGACGCGGACCGTCTCTGCGGCGTTGTGGACGCAGTCCGCCACCCGCACGGGAATCGACGCCGCGGCGGCCTTGATAAAACCATGCTGCATGATGATGTTCCTCCCAATCCGGCAAAAGGTAATTCAGCGGTCCGGCGGCTCACGGCTGCCGGAGCATTTTCTTCAGATAATGCCCGGTGTAGCTCCCGGGAACGGCAGCGATTTCCTCAGGCGTGCCGGTCGCGACAACGGTGCCGCCGCCGCTGCCGCCCTCGGGGCCGAGGTCGATCACATGGTCGGCAACCTTGACGACATCGAGGTTGTGCTCGATGACGAGCACGGTGTTGCCCCCCTCCACGAGGAGCTGGAGCACGTCGATGAGCTTGTGCACGTCGTACATGTGAAGACCGGTGGTCGGCTCGTCAAGGATATAGATGGTGCGGCCCGTGGAGCGCCGGGAGAGCTCGGTGGCAAGCTTGACGCGCTGCGCCTCGCCCCCGGAGAGCGTGGTGGAGGACTGGCCGAGCCTGAGATAGCCCAGGCCCACGTCCACGAGCGTCTGGACGCGGTCGCGGATGCGGGGCAGGTTCTCAAAGAACTCCAGCGCCTCGTCGGCGGTCATGTCCAGCACTTCGGAGATGTTCCTGCCCTTGTAGAGCACCTCAAGCGTCTCGCGGTTGTAACGCTTGCCACGGCACACGTCGCAGGGCACATACACGTCCGGCAGGAAGTGCATCTCGATCTTCAGCAGGCCGTCGCCGCTGCACGCCTCGCAGCGGCCGCCCTTGATGTTGAAGCTGAAGCGTCCGGGGCCGTAGCCTCTGGCCTTGGCCTCGGCGGTGGAGGCGAAGAGGTCGCGGATGTCGTTGAACAGGCCGGTATACGTCGAGGGATTCGAGCGCGGCGTGCGGCCGATGGGACTCTGGTCGATATCGATGACCTTGTCGAGAAACTCGATGCCCTCGATATGGTCGTGCTTGCCCGGACGCAGGCGGGCGCGGTTGAGCTTGTTGGCGAGCTTCTTGTAGAGAATCTCGTTGATGAGCGACGATTTTCCCGAGCCGGAGACGCCCGTCACGCAGGTGAACGTCCCGAGCGGAATTTCCACGTCGATATTTTTTAGGTTGTTCTCGCGGCAGCCGCAGACCTTCAGCACGCGGCCGCTGCCCTTGCGGCGGGCCCGGGGCACCTCGATGCGGCGGATGCCGGCGAGATACTGGCCCGTCAGGGAGCGCGGCTCGGCGATCAGGTCGTCCACGGTACCCGTGGCGATGATCTCGCCGCCATGGATGCCCGCGTAGGGGCCAACGTCCACAAGGTAGTCCGCCGCGCGGATGGTGTCCTCGTCGTGCTCGACAACGATAAGGGTATTGCCGAGGTCGCGCAGGCGGCGGAGCGTGTCGAGCAGCTTGTCGTTGTCGCGCTGGTGGAGGCCGATGGAGGGCTCGTCGAGGATATAGAGAACTCCCATCAGGCTCGAGCCGATCTGTGTGGCCAGACGGATACGCTGGCTCTCGCCGCCGGAGAGCGTCGCGCTCGCGCGGGCGAGCGTCAGGTACGAGAGTCCCACCGACTCGAGGAAGCCCAGACGCGCGCGGATCTCCTTGAGAATCTGTTCCGCGATGACGGCGGCGCTGCCCTCGAGCGTGAGATTGTTCATGAACGCGAGCGCATCGGTCACGGCGAGGCCGCAGAAGTCGGAAATGCGCATCCCGCCGACCGTGACCGCTCGGGACACCTCGCTCAGGCGCTCCCCGTGGCAGGCGGGGCAGGGCTTGGTGGACATGCACTCTTCGAGTTCCTTGCGGACGGCGTCGGACTGCGTCTCGTGATAGCGCCGCTCAATGTTGGGGATGATGCCCTCGAACGGCTGCTCGAGCGTGCCCCGTCCGTTGCCGCGCTCGTAGTGGAGCGTGAGCTTCTCGAGGCCCGTGCCGTAGAGCACGACGCGTTTCGCCTCCTCGGGCAGGTCGCGGAAGGGCGTCGTCAGCTCAAAGCCGTACTTTTTCGCGAGTGCGTCAAAATACATGCGGGCGATGGAGTCGTCCCGCACACTGCCCCAGCCGGAAACCTGCAGGCAGCCGTCCATAATGGAGAGCGACTCGTCCGGCACAACGAGCTCGGGGTCGGCCACCAGCTGAAAGCCGAGACCCGTGCAGACCGGGCAGGCGCCGTAGGGGTTGTTGAAGGAAAACATGCGCGGGGAGAGCTCGGGCATGGAGACGCCGCAGTCCTCGCAGGCATAGTTCTGCGAAAAGGTCGTCTCGACATCGTCCGCGACTCGGTGAATGATGACGAGGCCGCCGGAGTGGCTCGCGGCCGTTTCCACAGAGTCGGTCAGGCGGCGGACGATATCCGGTTTCATCACGAGGCGGTCGATGACCACCTCGATGTTGTGCTTCCTGTTCTTGTCGAGCTCGATGGTCTCGGTCAGGTCGTAGACGCTGCCGTCCGCGCGCACGCGGGCGAAGCCGCCCCGGCGGGCGTCCTCAAAGACCTTTCTGTGCTCGCCCTTTTTGCCCCGGATGATGGGAGAGAGCACCTGAAATTTGGTGCCCAGCGGCAGCTCCATGACCTTGTCGACGATCTGGTCGATCGTCTGACGGCGGATCTCCTTTCCGCACTTCGGGCAGTGCGGCACGCCCGCGCGTGCCCAGAGCAGGCGGAGGTAGTCATAGATCTCCGTCACGGTGCCCACGGTAGAGCGGGGGTTCTTGGAGGTGGTCTTCTGGTCGATGGAAATGGCCGGGGACAGGCCGTCGATATAGTCCACGTCCGGCTTATCCATCTGGCCGAGGAACTGGCGGGCGTAGGACGAAAGGCTCTCGACATAGCGCCGCTGGCCCTCGGCGTAGATGGTATCGAAGGCGAGGGAGGACTTGCCTGAGCCGGACAGGCCGGTAAAAACGACAAGCTTATCGCGCGGGATGGCAAGATCCACGTTCTTGAGGTTGTTCTCTCTTGCGCCCTTGACAAAAATGGTATCTCTCATGATGATCTCCTTGGAAAATGCGGTTCATATCGTGATATTATAGCACAATTTCCGTCTCCTTACAACAGGAAACCGTCTGGCGCCCGAAGGGGCGCAGACGCAAAAGCGGCCCGAATCCGATCGGATTCGGGCCGCCGCCCCCTGGGGTCACAGGCCGCGCGCGCGGAGATATGCCTCCGTTTCCGCGAGCTGGGCCGGCGTGTTCACGCCGATGATCTGCTCGTTGAGCTCCGCCTTATGGACCCGCACCTTTCCGCCCGCCGCCTGGATGAGCGCGGGCACGTCGGTGAGGTAATATTCTTTCTGCACGTTGTGGTTCCCGAGCCTGCCGAGCCCCGCGAGGAGCGAGGGGCAGTCGAAGGCATAGATGCCCACGTTCAGGTCACGGACGGCCTTCTGCTCGGGCGTGCAGTCGCGGTCCTCGACCACGCCGAGGAAATTGTCGTCCGCGTCGGTCATGACACGGCCGTACGGCAGCTCCTCCCCGCAGGTGCCCGAGAGCAGCGTGCACTGCGCGCCGGACGCCGCGTGATCGGCCAGCAGCGCCTCGTACACCTCGCGCCGCACCAGGGGCATGTCGCCGTAGCACACAAGCACCGTGCCGCGGAACCCCTCCAGGTACGCCTTCGCGCAGGCGACGGCGTGGCCGGTGCCGAGCTGCGGCTCCTGCAGGGCGGCGGGATAGGCCGGGAACGCGCACTCCACGTCTTCGTGGCGGTAGCCGACGACGAGAACCGTGTCCTCCTTCGGCAGGAAACTCAGCTCCCCGAGCACATAGTAAAGCAGCGGCTTCCCGCACGCCTCGCGCAGCACCTTGGGCAGATGATTCTGCTCCGACTGCATCCGCGTGCCCTTGCCCGCTGCCAGTACGATCGCTTTGATACCGGACATATCCGTTCCTCCGTGCTTAAACATGATCCTCGATGTATTTCACGAGGTCCGCCACCGTGACGATGCGGTTCATCACGCTCTCGGGGCAGGAGACGCCGTACTCCTCCTCCACGCCCATGAGTACCTCTTCCAGGTCCTCGTCGGTGGCCTCCAGGTCTTGCAGAATCACAGTGTCCTCATGGATGCGGCTCTCCTCGCAGCCGAGGCATTCCGCCAGCATCGTGCGGACGGTTTCAAATACCATGTTTCTCCCTCCGGGAAAAATCAGTTTCCGGCGGTTTCAGCCGCCGCTATTGTACTAGTATAGGGAGTGCGTCCGCGGTTTTCAAGACCCCGCGCGGAAATAATTTCCCGTTTTATTTTGCCCCTCCCGTGATGGTACCTCCCCCAAGCACCTCGCCGTCGCGGTAAAAAACGGCGGCCTGTCCGACGGTCACGGCGCGCTGCGGCTCGCTGAACAGGAGGCTCGCGCCGTCCCCCTCCGGCGTGATGCGGCACGCTTCCGCCCGGGCGGTATAGCGCAGCTTCACGCGCCCCTCCACCGGCCCGGCCGGCGGCTCGCCCGCGATCCAGTTCACATCCGAAACGGCCACACGCCGTGAGAAGAGCGCCCCGCTCTCGCCGAGGACGACGTCCGGCCGCCGCTTGTCCACCACGTAGATCCTGCGGCCCGCCGCGATCTCCAGGCCGCGCCGCTGGCCGACGGTATAGCCCTCGAAGCCGCGGTGCGCGCCGCAGTCCCGCCCATCCTCCGTGACGAAGCGGCCCGGCGTAGGCGGCCAGCCGTGCACGTTCAGGTAGGTCATGTAGTCCCCGCCCGGCACGAAGCAGATGTCCTGGCTGTCATGCTTGGACGCCTGCGGGAGGCCCCACTGCGCGGCTTTCGCGCGCACCTGCGCCTTGTCGAATGTCCCGAGCGGCAGCACGATGCGCGCGAGCTGGGACTGCGTGAGCGCGTAGAGCATGTAGGTCTGATCCTTGGCCGTGTCAAGCGCGGCGCGCAGATGCCAGCGGCCCTCCGCGTATTCGACGCGCGCGTAGTGCCCGGTGGCCATGCCGTCGTAGCCGAGGCGCAGAACCTCGTCGAGAAATTTCCCGAATTTCAGCGCCCGGTTGCAGAATACGCAGGGGTTTGGCGTGCCGCCCTCGCGGTAGACCGCCGCGAACGGTTCAATCACCGCGCGGCGGAACTCCTCCTTCCAGGAAAACAGATGGAACGGCACGTCCAGCCGCCCGGCCGCGAGCCGGGCCTCCTCCGCCTCGGCCTCGCCGCCGTCGCGCAGCAGCATTGTCGCGCCGCCGACCTCGTATCCCGCCTCTCGCAGGAGGCCGACCGCCACGGCGCTGTCCACGCCGCCGGACATGGCCACCAGAATTTTCTTCATACGCACACTCCCTTTGGGAACAGCATACCCAACTTCGGGAGAAATTGCAAGACGCGCCTCACCACCAGTGGTAGGACGGGATCGGCTGGCGGAAAAGCAGCTTCCGCAGCGCGTCGTCCGCGAAAACCGCGCCCAGCGAGGCTGGAATCCAGAGGAGCGAAAACAGCAGGCAGATCTGCCCCATAAAGTTGAAGGGATGGCCGCTGTAATCCCAAACGTTCCAGCCGAGCAGCACGTTGACCACAAGGCCCGAGGCCAGTTCCATCCCTGTGACGATCATGGCGCCCGTCACAGCCTGTGCCGCGAGCGGAAGGCCCGGCGCAAATTCGTCGAGCCGCCCGATCAGAACCACGCACAGTCCGCCTACCACGAACATGCTCGGATGCGTCCAGCCGCGAAAGATAATCTCCAGTGACGCGTAAAGAATTCCGCCGAGAACAAAAATCACGCTGTCCTGCCAGTATTTCATAAAAATCACCCTGGAGTAGTATGTTCCGGCATCTTTCTTTTCAGCCGCGGCAGCCGGAAAATCCAATGAGAAAATCACAAAAATCTGTTGACAAAGCACAGTTCATCCCATATAATAATGCTTGCCTGTTTTGCAGGCATATATGGCGGCATAGCTCAGTTGGTAGAGTATCCGGTTCATACCCGGCTTGTCATTGGTTCGAATCCAATTGCCGCTACCATAATATGGCCCGTTGGTCAAGCGGCTAAGACACCGCCCTTTCACGGCGGTAACGTGGGTTCGATTCCCGCACGGGTCACCATGCTGCATCGACAATCAAAACCCCGCGGCTTCGGCCGCGGGGTTTTCCTTGCAAAAATAAAGCTTGACAATTTCATTTGTCCTGCTATAATGAATCTAATATAGTTGAAAGGAGGATGCCTATGCAGAAAGTCATCAGACCCGATGTAGACGATATGATCTTCGGCGATGCCGATGATTGCGTTTACGTCAGCGAGCGATAAAATGCCAGGGCAGTCCGGGGTGGTCGGAAGCCCTGGTATTTTTCTGCCCTTTTTAGCGGTTTCCCGTCACTTTTTCCGCCGCATTTCGCTGATTTCCCTTTAGATCCGCAGCGCCCGGAATCTCTTTTCCGGGCTTTTCAGAGCCGGATTCTTCTCTTGCCGTTCGACCCGGTCAATCTGGGTGGAATGAAATCGCGCGATCTGGCAAACCGTTCCCACGCGGCCGGCTCGAAGGCACTAGCCGGCGGCGCCGGTTTCCTGATCCCGCTCTTCATCCCGCTCCGAGAACGGTCTGGCAGTATTTATCAGCAACACAGACTGTTGTCATTCATCAGGCGTTGTATATACTCTATATACTATTAATTGTATACAGCTTGCGGCAGCATATAAAGTATGTTTTTATCAGGTCAGGCAGTGGCTGCGAGCGAAGTCCGCGTTCACATTGCCGCCCGGCTTCAGCGGAGGAAATCCTTATGGAACGTCGCGGGAACTATCTCAATCTGATCTTGCAGCGAGGAACCGGCACGGACGGCGGACTTCTCGACCTGCTCAACCGGTGCGGCAGGCTCGGGCTGTTCGACGCAACGGAGGACGAGGCCCGTCGGTTCCGGGAAGACCCCACTTCTCCCCACACCCCTCAGCCGGGGCAAAACGAGCCGTCCGGTCAGGCCGGTCCGGGCATTTGACCCGCAGCGCTTCCCCTGCAAAGAAACACCCAACCGCCCGCCTCCCGGCACACGGTTGGGTGTTTTTATACCAAAATGGGAATCAGCTTGCGGCACGCTTGAGCCCGCGGAGATAATCCACATACACGGCGAGCAGGATGACGACGCCTTTGACGACATACTGCCAGTTGGAGTCAACGCCCATCAGGTTCAGGCCGTTGTTCAGAACGCCGATGATGAGCACGCCGATCAGGGTGCCGCCCAGACGGCCGGAGCCGCCGGACATGGACGTACCGCCGACAACGACAGCCGCGATGGCATCCATTTCAGCACCTTCGCCCGCGGTGGGCTGGCCGGAATACAGGCGGGAGGCCGTCAGCACGCCGGCGAGACCGGCCATCAGGCCGGAGAAGGAATAAACGATGAACTTGACCTTGCGCGTGGAGATGCCGGAGTACACAGCCGCCTGAGCGTTGCCGCCGACGGCGTAGATGTGACGGCCGAATTTTGTCCGGTTGATAAGCAGCGCGGTCATCGCGAAGATGACGATCATGACGATAACCGGGGTAGGCACGGGGCCGACGTAGCCGGCGCCGAGGAATTTCCAGGAGGTAGTCATGCAGCGAATGGGCTGGCCGCCGGTATAGACATAGGCGATGCCCTTCGCCACGTTCATCGATGCAAGGGTGACGATGAATGCGGGAATGTTGGTCATTGCGATCACTGTGCCGTTGAACAGGCCGAAGATCAGGCCGGAGGCAATGCCAATGGCAAAGCCCGCTCCGACAGGCATACCGCCGTTGACCACGGCCGCGGCCGCAAAGCAGCCGGACATGGCGATGATCGAGCCGACGGACAGGTCGATGCCGCCGAGGATGATGACCATCGTCATGCCGCAGGACAGGAACAGGTTGGATGCGTTCTGGCGCAGAACGTTGAAGATGTTTTTCACCGCGAAGAAGTTGCTGCGCGTCGTGGGCATGACGGCAAGCAGCAGCAGCATGGCGCCCAGCGCGATGATAATACCCATGTTGTCTTTCAGATACTTGACAACAGGGTTAGTGGAAGCCGCCTTTTCCATTTTTTTATTCTCAGCCAAGGTTATACCCTCCTCAGATTGTATACGGTCTCTAGTTTGCCGCCATCTGCATGATCTTCTCCTGCGTGACGTCCTCGTGCTTGAGGCAGCCCTGCACCTTGCCCTCGCGCATGACGTACACGCGGTCGCTCATATTGATGATTTCAGGCAATTCGGAGGAGATCATGATGATCGACACGCCGCTCTGTGCCAGGGCGTTCATGATCTTGTAGATCTCGGCCTTGGCGCCGACGTCGACGCCGCGCGTCGGCTCGTCGAGAATCAGAATCTCGGGATCAGTCGCCAGCCAGCGGCCGATCATGACCTTCTGCTGGTTGCCGCCGGAGAGATTGCCGATCTTCTGATCGAGCGAAGGCGTCTTCGTCCCCATCATATCGATATATTTCTGCGCGATCTCGTTTTCCCGGCGCGCATTGACGTGCAGATGACGGACGAACTGGCCGAGAACTTCGATGGTGGAATTATACCGCACACTCTGGATGTGGTAAAGTCCCTCTTCCTTGCGGTTCTCGGGAACCAGAGAAATATGATGCTTCATTGCGTCGTTCGGAGAGGTGATGTGCACCTTTTTCCCCTTGACAAAGACTTCTCCATTCTTCAGGCTGCTCAGGCCGAAAACGGCCTGCATCGCCTCACTTCGGCCCGCGCCGACCAGACCGGCAAAGCCGATAATCTCGCCTCTGCGCAGCTCGAAGCTGACATCCTGCGCCATTTTTCCGTCGGAGACGTTCTGGCATTTGAGGACAACTTCGCCGCCCTTTGAAAAGTCGCGGGTGTAGTATGCCTTCAGCTCACGGCCGACCATCATGGCGATCAGTTCGTCCTTGGTGGTTTCGGCGACGACCTTCGTGCCGACGGACTGGCCGTCCCGCATGACGGTGACGCGGTCGCAGATCTCCTCCAGCTCGCTCATCTTGTGCGAGATGTAGATGATGCCGACGCCCTTGGCCGTCAGGCCGCGCATGGTGGTAAAGAGGAATTTGACCTCCTTGTCCGAGATGGAGGAAGTCGGCTCGTCCATGACGAGGATCTTGGAGTTGTACGAGATCGCCTTGACGATCTCGACCATCTGCTGCTGCGCGATCGACAGGTAACGGACGCGCTTGTTGGCGTCGATGTGCATGTCGTAGGCGTCGAGCAGCTTCTGGGCCTCTTCCCCCATTTTTTTGCGATTGATATTGAATTTTCTGCCGAATTCTCTTCCGAGGAAGATGTTCTCCGCGACCGTCATGTCCTGCGCGAGAACAAGCTCCTGATGGATAATAGCAATGCCGTTTTCCTGCGCGTCGCGAACGCTGCTGATCGCGACGGGCCGGCCGTCCATCACAATTTCGCCGCTCTCGGCATGATAGATGCCACCGAGGACTTTAATCAGTGTAGACTTACCGGCGCCGTTTTCACCGAGAAGGGCATGGACTTCGCCGGCTTTAACCTGCAGATCCACATCCGTGAGCGCTTTGACGCCGGGAAACGTCTTGCAGATTTTATGCATTTCCAGAATGTATTCACTCATAAGATCACCATCCGTTTTGCAAAGAGGGCTTTGCCTCCGTGCGGAGCAAAGCCCTCTCGCTTTCCACTAAACTAATGCAGTTCTATTAACGGGGGGCCGACGATTATTGCCAGCCGTCCGTGCCGTACTTGGCCACATTGTCGGCCGTGACAAGGAAGGTGTCAATGGGGATAAAGGACTTGATTTCCTTGCCGTTCAGGTAGTCGTACGCGGTCTCGGCGATGGTCTTGCCGATGGTGACCGGGGACTGAGCGCCGGTGCCTTCCATCAGGCCCTTGCCCAGGAGCTTCTTGACGTCCGGGGAGCCGTCAACGCCGTAGATCAGGCACTTGACGCCGGCAGCCTCAGCAGCGGAGTAAGCGCCGAGAGCGGTGGGATCGTTGCCGCCGAAAATGGCGACGACATTGTGGTTGGCGTTCAGAGCGTCCTCGGCATTGTTCGCAGCGACTTCCTGGTTGCCCTTGGAGTCGAGCTGGGAAACGACGTTGAAGGTGACGCCGGAAGCCTTGATGGCATCCATGAAGCCGTTGGTACGGTCGGTGATGGACTGCATCGTCGGAGAATCGAGGACGATGATGTCGCCGCCGTTGGGAACCTTCTTGGCGAGGTCCTGGCCGCAGACAAACCCGGCGTTGTAGTTATTGGAGCCGGCATAGGAGACGAGGTAGGACATGTCGCCGACCTGGGTGTCGAAGCCGAACATCAGGATGCCGGCGTTTTTCAGCTCGTCGAGGGCGGGGATGATGCCGTCGGCATCAACGGGGTTGACGAACATAACGTCCACGTTCTGGGAAATCATATCCTCGATCTGCTGGATCTGCTTGGTGGAGTCGTTTGCGGGATCGTAGGAGATCAGAGTGTCGCCGTTGCCCTCGACAACCTTGCGGATGGAGGCTTCCAGAGCGACAAAGAACGGGTTGGTACCATCCATGCAGGTGTAGCCGAACTTCCAGCCGCTGGCGGGACGGGTGTAGGTCTTGTCGGCCTTCACGGTCTTGGCGTCGGCGCCGGGAGCGGTGGTGGCGGCGGCAGCGGCGGCCGTGGTGGTCTCCGCAGCAGCGGCGGTCGTGGTCTCAGCAGCAGCGGTCGTGGTCTCGGCAGCTGCCGTTGTGGTCTCGGCGTCTTTGCCCTTGGAGCTGCACGCTACCATGGACAGCGCCAGAACAAGGCACAAAACAAGGGCGATGATCTTTTTCATGTAATAAATCCTTCCTCTTGATGGTTTACGACCGCGCGCGGAGTGACCCGCATCCGGCCGCTCTTACACTATACAGCGCGACAGCGGCCGGAAACAAGGGCGCAAATTCATCTGAAGGGGGCTAAACTTCAGCACTTTGAGTTTGTAAGTCTCAATATCCCTTCCTTTTCCAGAGCGCGGGAAAGTGATCCTTCTCCAGCGCGCGTAGCGTGGCCCCGTCCTGAACGAGCACAAGCCGGTCGGCCAGGGTGAGGCTGTCGGACAGGTTGACCGCGAGGATCACGAGAGCGATCCCCTTTTGCAGCAGCAGATCCATCAGACTGAGAATGTGGATGCGCAGTCCCATGTCCGCGCCCTGAAAAGGCTGCATGCAGAATACAACCTCAGGCTTTTGCAGCAGAATCCGCGTGTAAACCAGCGTGTACTGCTGCGCCATAGTCAGATGATCCACTCTGCTCTCAAACACGTTGCCCAGCCGCTCGCGGTACTCGCGGCGGAGGCTGTTGCGCACCTTGCGGCTCCGCCAGACGCTCGGGATCTCGCTGTCGAGCGTCATGCAGAGGTTGTCCAGGTACGTCATTTTGGGGAAGAGCATGGTCTTCGCGGGGTTCTCCTGAATCACGGCCAGCCGTCTCGCATCCCGCTTGGGGGAAAACGGCTGTCCGCGCAGAAGGATGGCGCCGCTCTCCGGCCGCTGTCCCTCCGCCAGGATCTTCAGGAGCGCGGGGAACACGCTGTTGTCAAGGTCCTGTACGACAACGCACTCCCCCGCCCGGGCCTTGCAGGTGAGATCGCGGATCGGCCCGCTCCGCAGATCGCGGATCTGCAGCACCACCGGGCGGGCGTCCGGCGACTCGGCGGCGGAAACGTTTCGCGCATCGGCATACCAGCGGATGAAATGAGCGAGCATATCGGGTGTGAACTGGTCGGGCTCCAGAATCTTGATGATCTGGCCGTTTCCCATGAGCGCCAGCCGATCACAGATGGAAAACAGCTCCTCATGGTGGCCGCAGACATAGAGGAACGAGATGCCGTCGGCAGTATAGCGGCGGATGATCTGATGGATGCGCTGGAGATCGTTCTGGCTGATGAAGGTGCTGATCTCGCTTAGGACGATGAGCCGCGCGCCGGCCACGATCGCTTTTATCATCTCGACGATGTAGCGCTCCACGGTCGTCAGCTCATAGACACGGCGGTCGGGCGGGATGCTCAGCCCCAGTTCGTCGGTATAGACGCGCAGGCGCCGCGCGAGCAGCGCGGGGTCGATCAGGTGGCGGCGGTAGGCGCTGCTGACTACAAAGACGTTGTCCGCCACAGACATCTCCCCCACCAGCTTGCTCCGCTTCTCGATCACGGCGATGCGGGAGGCGGAACCGTGGCTCTCGAGATAGGTGTTGACGGGCTTCTCGCGGTAATAGACGTATCCGTAATAAAGCTTGCGGTTCTGCTGAAGCAGCTCGAGCAGCGTCTCCAGCCCCAGGTCGTTGAGCGGCTGGAGGCCCATGATCTCCCCGGCGAGGATCTGCAGGTTGAAGTCGTTGAGCACCTTGACGCCCTTTTCCTCGCAGGTGACGTGCGCAAGGCGGAGAATTTCCTGCCTCATGAGAGCACCTCGCCTCGGTTTTTGAGCTGCCGCTCGTCAAACAGGCAGGGCAGGTTGATCTCCACGTCCGTGCCCACGCCGGGGGTGCTGTAAACGCTCAGGCCGTACTCCTCGCCGAAGAGAAGGTGGATGCGGTTGTTCACGTTCAGGAGGGCGATGCCATTGTTCTGTTCGGAGTCCGCGCGGATATTTTCCAGCGCGGAGCGGTTGATCTTCCGGTTCAGGTTCTGCAGCGTCTCCTCGCTCATGCCCACGCCGTCGTCGCTGATGCGGATGAGAAGGCGCTTCTCCGTGCGAGTCAGGCGGATGCGGACGGTGCCCACGCCAACCTTGCACTCGAGGCCATGGATGATGCTGTTCTCCACGATCGGCTGGAGGGTGAGTTTTGGCAGCAGGCAGCGGCGGAGCTCCGCCTCGTCGCCGTCACCCCACTCGGTGATGAGCCGGAGCCGGTCGCCGAAGCGGTATTTCTGGATATAGAAATAGGTCTCGATATTTTGCAGCTCATCCTCCACGCGCACCAGATTCTCCACCTTGCTGATGGTATAGCGGAAGAAAGAGCCGAGCGACTTGGACATGTCGGCGACGCTGTCCAGCCCGGCCATCTTCGCCTCGCTGCGGATGCCTTCGAGCGTGTTGTAGAGGAAATGAGGGTTGATCTGGTTTTGCAGCGCGAGATACTGCGCCTGCTTCTTGTTGGCGATCAGCTGCTCGTCGATGTTCAGCCGGTCGGCTACGCGCTGCAGCAGCTGCTCCGTCGCGGGCGAGATGCTGCACGACACATGGTAGATGCCGCTGGCCGTGTAGCCGCCCAGCAGCAGCGTGAGCCACCTCTCCCCTTCCCGGAACGGCCGGATGACGCAGAACCACAGCACAAGATTCATCGCGATCATCAGCGCCGCGCCGATGAGGACGACAAGGATGTTGTCGTCGTGCTCCCGCAGAACCGCGCACGTCGCCACCAGCAGCACAAAGAGCAGTGCATTGACCAGCACGACGAGGAAGCCGAGGCGGCCGGAGATATACTTCCATTGATTTCTGTTCAATCGTGATTCCTCCCGGGATCAGCCGTACAGCTTCCGAAATTCACTGGGCTTGAGCCCGGTATACTTTCGGAAGGTATGGGAGAAATGCTTGGGGTCGCTGTAACCCACCTGCTGGCAGATGTCCGCCACACTCTGCGGCGTGTCGCGCAGCAGTTCCTTGGCGCGGTCCATGCGGGTCTGCGTCAGGAACTCGCTGAAGCCGCAGCCGGTCTCCTTTTTGAAAAGACCGCTGAAATAGACGGCGTTGAAATTGGAAACCGCCGCCACCTCCGCAAGTGTAATCGGCTCGGCAAAATGGTCGAGAATATATTTTTTAGCGGCGCGGATGGGCGCGCGCTGCTGCTCCTTCTGCTCCCTGGCCCGCTGCTCGATCAGGCTGGCGGCAAGCTGCTCCAGCCGGACGAACAGCGCGTCCTGCGTGCCGCACAGGTCGACCCAGCCGCGGAACTCCGTCATCAGCGTGACGCGCCCCGTCTCCTGCAAATGGGAGATGATCCATACGCCAAGCGCCGTCACCGAATCCTGCAGCTCGCGGCCGGTGAGGTCGGTCATGCCGCGGATGCCCTGGCGGAACTGCGTGATGAGCTGTGAAACCCGCACGGCGTCCAGCAGGTCCAGCGCCGGGCTGAGCTCCTGCTCGCAGCGCTTGAGCGCGGCCTCGCACACGGGCTCGCCGGGCGCGGGGCAGTTCTCAAGCAGCGTGCCGGCGCCGTAGATGAGGCGCTCTTTCAGCGCGCCCTCCGCCCAGTCGAGCGACTCGCGCAGACGCGCGGCGTCGTCCACCAGCGTGCCCGCGCCGATGCTCATGAGGATGTCCCCGGCCATCATCTTCCGGCCGCGGGACTGGATCAGAACATCGCGCAGGGCTCTGCGGAGATTCTCGCGCTGTTCGGGGGCGAAGCCGCAGAGCAGGTAGCCCCGGCTGCCGTGGCAGTAAAGCTCCAGCTCTGTGCACAGCGGGCTGAGCGCCGGACGCAGAAGCTCCTCCGCCTTGCGGAAGATGATCTTCACCGACGCTGCGCCGTATCGTGAGGGATCGTAGTCCAGCTTGAGGATGCAGACCCGGAACAAGCCCTCCTGCAGCTTGAAGTGATAGGCCTCGTTGATGCCGGCCAGCCCCGGCACGGGCGGGCGGGACTCCGCGAGCAGCAGCTCGCTGAAGAACTGCGCGCGCCGGCGGGACTCGTCGATCTTCAGGTGCTCGCGCAGCTGCTCGGTGGCGAGCTGCTGGTTGTGCTGGCGCAGGCAGTTGTCGCGCAGCTTGACGAGAGCCTTGTGGAGCTCGTCTTCGTCGATGGGTTTGAGCAGATAGTCGCTCACGCCGTTGCGAATGGCGGTTTGGGCATACTCAAAATTGGTATAGCCGCTCAGCACAAGCACCTCGATGGACGGCTGCGCCTCGCGCACCTGCCGGATGAGCTCGAGTCCGTCGCACCCGGGCATACGGATGTCCGTGATGAGGATGTCCGGCCGTTCGCGGCGTACCATCTCCAGCGCCTCCAGCCCGTCGTGCGCCATCCCCGCGACCTCCAGCCCAAGGCTCTTCCAGTCGCACAGCGCGTTGATGAGCTGACAGACGCGATATTCATCGTCCGCAATGATGACTTTGAGCATCGGAAAACCTTCCTTCCCGATTCAGCCGGCAGCGCACTCGTTCACACCTGCCGGATCAAAAATAGCACAATATCTTCACAATAATTTAACACAGTTTGTGCATCATGGCAAGTCACCCGGAAGAACTTTTCAGCCGAAGAGCAGCTCCGGCCAGCTCTCCCCTTCCGGCGGAAGAACGCATGTTCTTTTTATTATACCGCGAAATTGCTTTCTCTTCCACCAAAACTTACAGGGCTTATGCTCCTGGCTTATGCTTCTTAGTTATTTTCGCGCAGATGCGGAAGAAGCAATAGCAAGTGATCCAGATATCCGCCAGCGCCATATTTTCATGCGCCTTGCTGTCGGTGTCGCCGAGCAAATATTCATACGGAATCTTGAAAAACTCAGCGATGCGTTTGAAATTGTACATATCCGGGATTGTTTTTCCGTCCTTCCATTGCGCCACGGCCTGTCTGGTGACACCGACATAATCCGCCAGGGCCTGTTGGCTCGCGCCAGTGTCGTCCATCAGTTGGCGCAGCCGCGTTCTGACCGCTCGAAGCGATTGTCTGCAACCTCGTTCTCGACGGCGGTGCAGTCGATGGAAATCTGCGTACCGTCTGTGAGCCGAAGCTCTACGCAGCCGGTATCTATATTGAATTTACAGAAAAACGCGTTTTTCATTTTATCGACTTCTCCTTCTTGGTTTTCGTCTTTCTTGGCCCTCTTGGTTTTGACCCCGGCTTTTTAACGACTCCGTTTCGAAAATGCGTATTTTCAATTCTGTCAAAGAAAACAATAAATCCGAACCCATCTCCTATCGGAAAAAGGTTCGGATTATATTGGTCTGGTGCCGGTGGCGGGGGTCGAACCCGCACGGTATCACTACCACGGGATTTTGAGTCCCGCACGTCTGCCAATTCCATCACACCGGCAAAGAGACGCAGGCTCAGGCCTGCGTGTTATGGTGCATCTGCTCCTGCAGATGCTTGGAGAGCAGCGCCAGAGACGCCGCCATATTCTCATTCTGCACCAGAATCCCGGCCGGGACGTCCAGATGCGTGGGCGCGAAATTCCAGATGGCCTGAATGCCGATCTCGATAAGGAGATTGCAGGCCGCCTGCGCGTGTTCGGCGGGGACGGTGATGATGCCGATCTTGATCTTCTGTTCCTTGCAGAACTCGGCCAGCCGGGAGATGTGGAGGATGGCCTTGCCGCCCGTTGTCGTGCCGACCGACGCCTCATCGGTGTCGAACGCGGCGACGATGTTCAGGCCGTACTCCGCGAAGCCGCTGTATCCCATCAGCGCGCGGCCGAGCTTGCCGGCGCCGATCAGGACGGCGTCGTTCGTGTTGCCGTAGCCCAGAAAGTCCTCGATGTCGGCGATCAGGACGTCGCGCGGGTAGCCGATCTTGGGGCGGCCGCCGTCGGAGACGAGGGCCAGATCCTTGCGCACCAGCACCTCGCCCATGCTGAGCGCCGCGGCGAGGGCCGTCGCGGAAATGTGCGTCTGACCGTTGTCGGGCATCGCCTTGAGGTAAGCAAGGTATACCGGCAGCCGCTTGAGCACCGCTTTGGAAATTTCCTTTTGCGCCAAAACGCACACCTCCTCTCTGAAATCAGGTGAAAAGAGACTCTCGCCTAGTTTAAACATGAGGATTATATCACACGGACCGCGATTTGACAACGAAAATTTCCGACAATCGTTTTTAATTCGAGATCTGCCGCGTGATCTCGCGGCGCAGGCGCAGCATAATCCGCTTCTCCAGCCGGGAAATGTAGGACTGCGAAATGCCCATGAGGTCGGCTACCTCCTTCTGGGTCTTTTCCGCCCGTCCGCCGAGGCCGAAGCGCATCCGGACAATCGCCTTGTCCCGCTCCGGAAGACGCTGGAGCGCCTGCTCGAGCAGCTGGAGATCCACGTCCTCCTCCATCGGACGCATGACGGTGTCGCCGTCCGTCCCGAGCACGTCGGAGAGCAGCAGCTCGTTGCCGTCCCAGTCGGTGTTGATCGGCTCGTCGAGCGAGACTTCCGTGCGCTGGCCGGAAATTTTACGGATATGCATGAGGATCTCGTTTTCGATGCAGCGCGAGGAATAGGTCGCGAGCTTGATGTTCCGGTCGGCACGGAAGGTGCCGACCGCCTTGATGAGGCCGATCGTGCCGATCGAGATGAGATCCTCAATGTTCACGCCTGTGTTCTCAAACCGCCGCGCGATGTACACCACAAGGCGGAGGTTGCGCTCGATGAGGGCGGCGCGCGCCGTTTCGTCCCCTCGCGCGAGGCGGTCGAGCAGCTCCTGCTCCTCCTGCGCCTTGAGCGGCGAGGGCAGAACGTCGCTCCCGCCGATGTACATGATTTTTCCCGGCCGGACAAGCCCCAGCCGCTCTAGCAATTTGATCCATTCCTGCTTCATATCGCACCTCCTGCCAGCGCGCGGTACGCGCCGCCGTCCGACACCCGGGTGGGTGAAAACGCCACCAGTGCCCCGGGCACCGTCTTTTTCCCGATCCTGACCCTGTCGCACTTCATCGCCACGAGCAGCCCGCTCCCCGTACCCACGGCGCGGTACGGGATCAGCCGCCAGCCGCCCTCCGGCATCTGCCCGGCGAGCCTCGGCAGCAGCTCCGCGGGCCGCCCGAACGCGCCGGCATCGAGTGACCTTCCCACCTGCCGCGGCACGAGGCTCCGAGCCACCTCCCAGTCCGCCACCAGCACGGAGCGGTTCGTCAGCGGATCGCGCAGGGAGTTGCCCGTGTCGCGCAGCGCCATGACAGTCACCCGCCGGTCGCCCAAACGGAGTTCCACCGGCACGAGTCCGCCCGCATGCTCGGTCGTCCGGTTCAGCAGCAGCCACGCGGCGAGATAGACCGCCGCCGCGGTCAGCACGAGGGTCTTCGCGTCCACCGGATAGTACGCCGTGCCGCGCAGTACCAGAAGCCCCGTGCCGAATACGCTCGTCAGCAGCACCACAAGCCCGCCGAAGCCGAAGCTCAGTCCCGCGAACAGCACCCCCTGCCGCACGGCCTCGCGGCGCGGGCCGAAGGCGATGAGCACCATGAGCGCACCCGCAGCCGCCCTCGCCCAGAGCGCGGAGAGGAACCCGAACTTCGGCAGGACCGCGCCGACCGCGTATATTCCCCCCAACGCCGCCGCGAGCGCCGTCCGGCCCCGCCGGAGCACTGCGCCCGAAAGGCGCGCGCTCCCCGCGAGCAGCAGATAATCCAGGCAGAAATTCAGCGCAAAGAGCGAATCCACATAGACCGTCACGGCTGCCGCCCCCTTCCGTTCATGGGACAAAGTATAGCGCCGCGGCATAAAAAAACAGGTCGCAACTCCTGCCGGAGCTGCGGCCTGTTTCACGCCGGATTCCCCTGTTTTTCCCGGGGGAATTCGCGCCGTCCTGCCAAAGGCCGAAAAAGCGTCAGGCTTTTCCGGTGTTTTGGCGCACAATCTCACGAATATTTTTTTCCGCGCGGCTCCGGGGCAGCATGACCTCGTGCCCGCAACCCAGGCACCGCAGGCGGAAGTCCATGCCCGTCCTGAGAACGAGCCACCGCTTTTCCCCGCAGGGATGCGCTTTCTTCATTACCAGAATATCGCCGAGCTGAACGTCCATTTTCTTGCTCCTTTGGCCGTGGCCTGAAATTTCCGTCCGGCCGGCCCATCGGCCCGTCGGACGCATATAGTGGTAGTAAGGTGTAAAGGGGGATTGTTATGGATCACTATCTTCCGGAGGGATTGCAAATTCACACGGGCTGCCGCATCCGGACACGGGACGACCTGCGCCGGGCGATGCGCGACGGGGAAATTCTCAGCGCCGCGGCGCTCCTTTGCGACGAGGTACACAATCTGCACGTCTCCATCGACGGGATCTCGGGCCTGATCCCGCGGGAGGAGGCTGCGCTGGGCGTCGCGGACGGCTCCGTGCGCGACATCGCCATTCTGACGCGGGTAGGCAAGACGGTCTGCTGTAAAGTCACGGACATTCCGCCCGATGGAGACGTTCTGCTCTCGCGCGCGGCGGCGCAGCGGGAGGCGCGGGACTACCTGACGGCCACACTGCGTCCCGGCGACATCCTGCCGGCGGTCGTCACGAGCCTGACGGGTTTCGGCGCGTTCTGCGACATCGGCTGCGGCGTGACGGCGCTGCTTGGCATCGAGAACGTCTCCGTCGCCCGCATCGCGCACACGCGCGACCGATTCCGGGAAGGCCAGCAGATCTACGCGGTGGTGCGCTCGGTCGACCGCGCGCTGGGGCGCGTCTCCCTGAGCCACAAAGAGCTGCTCGGCACCTGGGAAGAGAACGCCGCCCGCTTCCGCGCGGGCCAGACCGTACCGGGCATTGTCCGCAGCGTGAAGGACTACGGCGTGTTCGTCGAGCTGACGCCAAACCTCTCGGGCCTGGCCGACCCCGCGCCCGATCTGAAACCGGGCGACGGCGTCTCGGTCTATCTCAAATCCATACGGCCCGGGCAGGGCAAGATCAAGCTCGCCGTGATCGGCCGGCTGGCGGAGGACGCTCTGCCCCGGCGGGAATTTGAGTACACCAGAACTTCGGGCCGGCTGGAAAGCTGGCACTACCGCGAGGCGGACGGCCCGCTCACGGTTTTTTGACCTCGTCCCAGTAGCGCTTGCAGGCCTGCTCGACCTTATTTGTGCCGAAGCGGTAATACTGTGCGTCTTTCAGGGTGTCCGGCAGGTACTGCTGCGCAACATAGCTGTTCGGGAAGCTGTGCGGATACCGATAGGTGAGGCCGCAGCCCATTTTGGCCGCGCCGGAATAATGGGCGTCCTTCAGATGCGGCGGAATGTCGCCGGACTTTCCGTTTTTCAGATCTTCCGCCGCCGCGTCGATCGCGCAGATGGCGGAGTTGGACTTGGGGCAGGTGGCAAGAAAGATCACCGCCTCCGCGAGGGGGATGCGCGCCTCGGGCAGGCCGAGCTGAAACGCCGCGTCCACGCAGGCCTTGACGACCGCGATGGCCTGCGGGTAGGCAAGGCCGATGTCCTCGCTCGCGATGACGAGCATGCGCCGGCAGGGCGAGGCGAGGTCGCCGCCTTCGAGAAGCCGCGCGAGATAGTGCACGGCCGCGTCCGGGTCGGAGCCGCGGACGGATTTCTGGAAGGCGGAGAGGATGTCGTAGTGGCTGTCGCCGTCCCGGTCGTAGCGCATGGCGCTTTTCTGCGTGACGCTCTGCGCGTCGGCCAGGCTGAGGCGCAGAACGTCCCCCTCGCGCGGCGAGGCGGAAAACAACAGCTCCACCGCGTTCATCGCCTTGCGGAGGTCCCCGCCCGACGAGGAGGCGACATGCTCCAGCGCGCCGGCTTCCGCCTCGCAGCGGAGGCCGGTCCTGTTCTCCATCCACATGACCGCGCGGCGGACGGCCTTCAGCGCCGCCTCGGCCGGGATCGGCCGGAACTCGAAGACTGTCGAACGGCTGAGCACCGCGTTGTAGATATAGAAGTAGGGGTTCTCCGTGGTGGACGCGATGAGCGTGATCTTACCGTTCTCGATGAACTCCAGCAGCGACTGCTGCTGCTTCTTGTTGAAATACTGGATCTCGTCGAGGTACAGAAGAATCCCGTTCGGCGCGAGGAAGGTATCGAGCTGGCCGACGACCTCCCGGATGTCCGAGGAAGAGGCGGTCGTCGCGTTAAGTTTACATAATTTTCTCTGCGTACGGTTGGCGATGATGTTGGCCACCGTCGTCTTGCCGGTGCCGGACGGGCCGTAAAAAATGAGGTTGGGGATATTGCCCGACTCGATGATGCGCCGGAGCATGGCGCCGGGTCCGAGGATATGCTCCTGGCCGCAGACGTCGTCGAGGGTCTGCGGGCGCAGCTCATCCGCAAGAGGCTGATACATGGCCGTCACCTCCGTTTGTGGCATGGATATCGTTTCTATTATATTCGCCGCGCGGGCAAAAGACAACCTCCCGGCGCTTTTTCTCTTTCCGGCGGCGCGCGGTTGTGGTATAATGACGAAAAACGACGGAGGGCAGCCATGAAAACGAAAGAACGCGTGAGCGGCATCGTCGCCGCCCTGAAGGAAGCCTACCCGGACGCCGTGTGCGCGCTGGAATACAAAAAAGACTATGAGCTGATGATCTCCGTCCGCCTGTCGGCCCAATGCACCGACGCGCGCGTGAATCAAGTGACGCCCGCGCTGTTTGCGCGCTTCCCGACGCTCGGCTCCTTTGCGGACGCCGACCTCGGCGAGGTGGAACAGTACGTCCGCTCCTGCGGTTTCTACCACCATAAGGCGCAGGATATCATCCTCGCCTGCCAGATGCTCCGCGAGCGGTTCGGCGGGAAAGTGCCCGGCACGATGGAGGAGCTGCTGACGCTCCCGGGCGTGGGCCGCAAGACGGCCAACCTGCTCTTGGGCGACATCTATCACGTACCGGGCAGCGTGGTGTGCGACACTCACTGCATCCGCATCTGCGGCAGGCTTGGCCTCACCGACGGGACGAAAGACCCCGCGAAAGCCGAACAGCAGCTGCGCAAAATTCTCCCGCCGGAAGAGAGCTCGGACTTCTGCCACCGCATCGTGCTGCACGGCCGAGCCGTGTGCACCGCGCGCAGCCCCGGGTGCGCCAAGTGCACACTCGCGCCGTTCTGCAGGATGTTTACGGGAAAATAAAGAAAGGGCGCCGTCGAAGGACGGCGCCCTTTTTCTGATCGGGACGCAAAATCAGAGCGTTTTCTCCAGCTCTGCGCGGACGGCGGCGAGGAAACCGTCGGAGGTGACGGCGTTTGGCTCGCCTTTCTCCCAAAGGGAGGCGAGGTCTTTCGTCATCGTGCCGCTCTCGATCGTGCGGATGCAGGCGGCCTCCAGCCTGTCGGCGAAGGCGGAGAGATCGGGCAGACCGTCCAGCTCGCCGCGCTTGCGGAGGGCCCCTGTCCAGGCGAAAATCGTGGCCATCGGGTTGGTGGACGTCTGTTCGCCCTTGAGATATTTGTAGTAGTGGCGCGTGACGGTGCCGTGCGCGGCCTCGTACTCGTATTTGCCGTCCGGCGAGACGAGCACGGACGTCATCATCGCGAGCGACCCAAAGGCAGTGGAGATCATGTCGCTCATCACATCGCCGTCGTAGTTCTTGCAGGCCCAGATGAAGCCGCCACGCGAGCGGATCACGCGCGCCACGGCGTCGTCGATGAGGGTATAGAAGTACGTCAGCCCGGCCTGCTCAAATTTTGCCTTGTACTCGGCATCGAAGATGGTCTGGAAAATATTCTTGAACTCGCCGTCATAGACCTTGGCGATGGTGTCCTTTGTGGAGAACCAGAGATCCTGCTTCGTGTCCAGCGCATACTGGAAGCAGCTGCGCGCGAAGGAGGCGATGGAGGAATCCTTGTTGTACTGCCCGGTGACGACGCCGCCGCACTCAAACTCATAGATCGTTTTCCGCTTTTCCGAACCGTCCGTGCCGGTAAGCACCAGTTCGGCCTTCTCGCCCGCCGCGGCGCGGAATTCGCTGCCCTTGTAGACATCGCCGTAGGCGTGGCGCGCAATGGTGATGGGGGCCTTCCAGTTGCGCACAACGGGGCTGATGCCGTCCACGACGATCGGCGCGCGGAATACCGTGCCGTCGAGCGCAGCGCGGATGGTGCCGTTGGGGCTTTTCCACATCTCGTGGAGCTTGTACTCCTCCACGCGCTGGGCATTGGGCGTGATGGTGGCGCACTTGACGCCGACGCCGTATTTTTTGATGGCCTCGGCGGAATCGTGGGTGATGCGGTCTCCGGTCCGGTCGCGGACGGGCAGGCCGAGGTCATAGTATTCGGTCTTCAGGTCGAGGAACGGCTCGAGGAGCTGCTCCTTGATGCTCTTCCAGAGGACGCGGGTCATTTCATCGCCGTCAAGCTCGACGAGCGGGGTTGTCATTCTGATTTTTTCCATACGGATTCTCCTTAAAAAATGGTGGCCAGCCAGTGGGCGGCCGGCAGATAGGCGACAGGAAGCAGGATAGCGGGCAGCATATTGCCCACACGGATGCGCTCACGGCTGAGGCCGAGCATATTGATGCTGGTCGCGAGGAGCAGAACACCGCCCACCGCGGACATCTCCGTCACGACGGCGTCGGAGAGCAGAGGCGCAAGGAGGGAAGCCAGCAGCGTCAGCAGCCCCTGCCAGATGAGGACGGGCAGCGCGGAGAAAGCCGTTCCCACGCCCATGGCGGCGGCGAAGGTCACAGCCATGATGCCGTCGATCACGGACTTGGAGAAGATGATCGAGTAGTTGTGGCTGAGGCCGGCCTCGAGCGAGCCCATGACGGCCATGGAACCGATGCAGAACAGGAGGCTCGCGGTGACGAAGCCCTCGGTGAAGGTGCCGGCGGATTTTCCGCGTGTGAAGCGGGCGCGGAGCCACTCGCCGAGACGGTCGAGCTTCTGCTCGAGGCGGAGCGCCTCGCCCAGGATGCTCCCGAACACGAGGCAGAGAACCAGGCAGAGAAGATTGCTCGTTTTCACGGCGGACATGACGCCGAGCACGCCCACCACGAGGGAGAGCGCCCTGACGATGGTGGCAGTGTGCTCCTCGCGGAGCCGCCCGCCGGAGAGCAAGCCCAGGATGCTTCCCGCCACGATGGCCAGGGCGTTGACAACGGCTGCGATCATCCGGCATCCGCGCTTTCGGCATTGGAGCGGAAGACGCACTCACAGCGGTGGATCGGCGTGCCGAGGGCATAAAATTTCTCTTCATAACCGGTCATGATGCCGACGGTGCCGTTCTGATGCAGGTCGTCGGTGACGTTTTTCACCTCGAGGCCGCAGCGGGCGAACTCGTCGAGCGAGAAGGCGAAGAGCGGCGCGTTGTCCGTCTTGAAGTGGAGCTCGCCGCCGTTCCTCAGGACGCGCCGGTAGGCTTCCAGGAACGTCCGGCAGGTCAGGCGGAGCTTCGCTGACTTGTTGCGGGGCCAGGGGTCGGGGAAGTTCAGATAGATGCGGTCGATCTCGCCTTCCGCAAACAGCGAGGGCAGGATCGCCGCGTCGGCATCGATGAAAAAGACGTTCTTCACGTCTTCGCGCAGGGTGTATTCCATGGCCATGACCATGGCGTCGGGCACCTTCTCGATGGCGATGAGCAGGACATCCGGCTCGGCCTGGGCGGTTTCCACGGTGAACTTGCCCTTGCCGCAGCCGATCTCCAGCCGCAGCTCGCGCGCGCCGGGCATCAGGCTGCGCCAGTTGCCCCGCAGCGCCGCCGGGTCGCGCACCCAGACGCGCTCGCAGGCCTCCATCCGGGGCGCGAGATTTTTCTTTTTTCTCATTCGCATGGCGATTTCCTCTTGTCGTCTTAATTTCCGCATTATTATACACAATTTCCTCCGCCGCGTAAAGGAAAAAGCGGGGCGCGGGCGAAAAAAGGCGCCCCGGAGCAGCTCCGGGGCGCGCGGCGGCCTATTCCTTTTTTTCCGGCGTGTCCGGGGGAGAAACGTGCCTTGCGCGGCGCCGGCGTACGCCCCGCGCGAGCAGAACGGCCGCGGCGGCCAGCGCCGCCAGCAGCACGAGCACGGGCAGCGCGCCCGCCAGGAAGACCGCGAGACTCTGCATGCCCCGGCCGAAACCGTGCCAGCCGTCCGAGAGGGCGTCGGCCATCCGCTCTCCGAAGGTACGGCGCACGGTCACGGTGGGTGTATAAACGGTTACCTCGCGGACGGAGAGGTCGATGGTGGAATAATCCACCTCTGTCTGGAGATTCTTAAGCGTGCGCTCGAGATCCTCGATCTGATAGCGCACGTCGCTCAGCCGCTCCTCAAGAGCCACGAGCGTGTCCACATCGACCGCCTTCTCCACCATGGCGAGAAGGCGCTGCTCCTGTGTTTTGAGCGAGTCAAGACGGGCCTCGCTGTCGATGAACTGCGAGGTGACGTTCACCGCCGTACGCTGGGTGGAGAGGACGTTTCCGAGACCGTCCGCCTGCGCGAGCGCGGCCTCGAACCGGTCGGCAGGGACGCGGAGCCTGTAGCTCGCCGTACGGTTGACAACGCGGCGCGAGCCGTCGGAGCCATACTCGGGATCGCCCGAGACGTTGGAATTCTCCACGAAGCCGCCCATATCCGCCGTCAGTTTGTCCACGGCGGCGAGCGCGGCGTCGAAATTCGTCGTCTCAAGCTGGACAGAGGCACTGTAAATAATCTTCTTCGTGAAATCAGGGGCGGTCTGCTGCACCGCCGTGCCGGTCATGTCGGTCGCAAGCGAGCCGGAGGCTGTCATGGACCCCGCCGGGGCGGCGGCGGTCGTGGTCTCGGAAACGATTTGGGCTCCGTCGGTGGACGCGGCTTCGTCGGACGTCGCCCCGGTCACGGCGGATTTCGACGCGGCGCAGCCGCCCAGCGTCAGGGCGGTCAGCAGAATCGTCAGCACAAGCGCCGCTGCAAGAAGGGATCTCGAACGCTTTTTCATGGGATCGCTCCTCTCATTTTTTGATGGATTCATCGAATTTGACGCGCATTCCCGGACATTTGTTCCCACATAAAAGACGGCATTCCGCATCAAAACCGTGGTTTTCCTGCGGAATGCCGTCTTGTGTTCAGTTATCGGCCTCTTCCCCGGGCACGGCCTCGGCCGAGATCGCGGAGATTTCGTAGGCGACGCGGCGCTCGCTGCCCGAGTCGAGCAGCTTGACGTACTCGCGGCTCTGGAGCCGTCCCGTCAGGTGCAGCCGCTCGCCGACGCGCATGGCCGAGACCTCCTGTGCGGTGCGCCCCCAGAGGATGCAGGGCAGGTAATCCGTCCGGCGGTAGGGCCGCCCGACGGCCAGCATCACGTCGCAGATCTCCCGCCCGAGCGGCGTGCGGCGGTAGACCGGCGCCTTGCAGATCGTCCCGGTCAGCTCTGCCTCATTGACCGGCTCCCCCTCGCAGGCGGTCATCTCCGAGGCAAAGACGGAGATGACGAGACGGCGGCCCGTTTCCTGCCGGCTGTTGAAAGAGCGGATCTGGCCGGCGACGAGCACCATGCTCCCGCCCTCCGGGTCCACGGCGTTGAGCACGTCCTCCGGCACGACCACCTCCAGCGTGTCCGCCGTGCCAGAAAGGCGCTCCACCTCCAGCAGGAAGCGGTAAAACCGCCTGCCGTGATTCTCATGCGAAAACGCCGGCAGACCCGCCAGGATACCCCGCAGGGTGATATGGTTGGCCGTGTTTTCCATTCTCCCACCTCATTTCACTTCGTATGGGAGATTATATTCCGCGGCCCGGCGGGATATGCCCTCAGCGGCGGCCTCGGCGGCCGCCGTTGTTGGCGGGATTGCGGCTGGTGCGGTGCGGCTTCGGGATACCGGTTCGGCCGTCCTTTTTCTGCTTCGGCGGCGATTTCGGCCTGGCCTTCTGCGGGCGCTCCTGCCCCTGCTTCGGTCCGTCGGCGGGCTTTTCACGGCGCTCGGGGCGGACAAGGCAGTTCTTCTCGAAGCCGATGAGATCTGTGCGGCCCGCCAGCTCGAGCGCCTCGCGGACGAGGGATTCGTTGCGCGGGTTGCGGAACTGAATGAGCGCGCGCTGCATGGCCTTCTCGTGCGGATTGGTCGGCACATAGACGGGCTTCATCGTGCGCGGGTCGAGGCCGGTGTAATACATAACGGTTGAGACGGTGGAGGGCGTGGGATAGAAATCCTGCACCTGCTCGGGCGTGTAACCCATGTCGCGAATGTGCTCGGCGAGAGAGACGGCCTCCTCCATGGTGCAGCCGGGGTGCGAGGACATCAGATAGGGCACGACGTACTGCTTCATCCCGTACTCCCGGTTGAGCTTCTGATACTTGTCAAGGAATCTCAGATAGACCTGGCTGCGGGGCTTGCCCATCAGGTCGAGCACCCGGTCGGAGACGTGCTCGGGCGCAACCTTGAGCTGCCCGGAGACGTGGTAGCGCACCAGCTCGCGGAAAAACGCGTCGTTTTTGTCGGCGAGCAGGTAGTCGAAGCGGATGCCGCTGCGGATGAAGACCTTCTTCACGCCCGGCAGCCCGCGCAGCTCGCGCAGCAGCGCGAGGTAATCCGAATGGTCGGCGACGAGATTTTTGCACGGCGTCGGGAACAGGCACTGCCGGTCGGGGCAGACGCCGCTCTCGAGCTGCTTGTCGCAAGCGGGGCGGCGGAAATTGGCCGTCGGGCCGCCGACGTCGTGGAGGTAGCCTTTGAAGTCCGGGTCGGCGGTCATGAGCCGGGCCTCGGCGAGGAGCGACTCGTGGCTGCGCGTCTGCACGATACGGCCCTGATGGAACGTCAGCGCGCAGAAATTGCACCCGCCGAAGCAGCCGCGGCAGGAGACAAGGCTGAATTTGACCTCCTCGATGGCGGGCACGCCGCCCGCTTTCTCACAGGACGGATGGTACGTCCGCTCGTACGGCAGGGCGTAGACGTCATCCATCTCACTCTGCGTGAGAGGCGTCTGGGGCGGGTTCTGCACGACGAACTCCCGTTCCCCATACGGTTCGACGAGCGTTTTAGCCGTGAAGGGGTCGGTGTTGCGCAGCTGCGTGCGGAAGCTCTCGGCGTATTTCGACTTCTTCTCCGTGAGCGCGGTGTAGTCCGGCAGCAGGACGTAATCCGTCACGCTGTCGAGCGCGCGCGCGCGGTAGACCGTGCCGCGCAGGAACGTGAGGTCGGCGGCGGAGAGGCCCGAGTCAAGTGCGTCAGCGGCCTCGAGGATCGCCCGCTCTCCCATGCCGTAGATCAGGAGGTCGGCCTGCGAGTCAAGCAGGACGGAACGCTTGAGGCGGTTCGACCAGTAGTCGTAATGCGCCAGGCGGCGGAGACTGGCCTCAATGCCGCCGATGAGGACGGGAATGTGCGGATACGTCCGCCGGATGAGATTGCCGTAGACGACGGTGGCGTAGTCGGGACGCTTCCCCATCACGCCGCCGGGCGTGTAGGCGTCGGTCCTGCGGCGGATCTTGGAGACGGAATAGTGGTTCACCATGGAGTCCATATTGCCCGCGGAGACGAGGAACGCGAGCCGCGGCTCGCCGAGAACGCTGACGGAATCGGGATTTTTCCAGTCCGGCTGGGAAATGATGCCCACCCGGTAGCCCGCCGCCTCCAGCACGCGGCTGATGATGGCCGGGCCGAAGGACGGATGATCCACATACGCATCGCCGATCACATAGACAAAATCACACTGGTCCCAGCCGCGGCGCTTCATGTCGGCCCGGCTGACCGGAAGAAAACTCATAGGATGCACCCCCTGTTTGTCCCAGTATATCAGATCCGCGGGAAAATAGCGAGCGAAACGCAAAATACCTCTTGACGCATTATACTATGCGTTATATAGTATTCCCATACAAGGAGGTATCGTCATGGATGTGCAGTTGAAGCGCGGCCTGCTGGATATCTGCGTGCTGGCCGCCATGCGGGACGAAGACACCTACGGCTACAAGCTTATCAAGGATGTCTCGCCGTATCTGGAGCTCTCGGAATCCACGCTCTACCCGATCCTCAAGCGGCTCGAGGCAAGTCACTGCGTGACGGCCTACGCCATGGCGCACAACGGAAGGCTTCGCAAATATTACCGCATCACCGACGCCGGACGGCGGAAGATCAAAGATTTTCTGCTGGAATGGCAGGACGTCATGCGGATCTATTCTTATATCAAAGGAGAGAACGATCATGAAGAAGGATGAGTTCCTCAGCCTGCTGTCCGACGCGCTCTCGCCGCTCGAGAAGATGGAGCGGCTGCGGACGGTGCAGTATTACCGTGAGAGCATTGAAGACCGCATGGAGGAGGGAACGGACGAGGAAGCGGCCGTTGCCGGGATGGAGCCCGTCCAAACGATCGCCGAACGGGTGATCGAGGACGCGCGTGAGCGCGGCGCGCTGAAAAAAGAACGGCATCCAGTTCCCGCGGTGCTGAACGTCCTGGGCTTCCCGCTCTGGTTCCCTCTGCTCGCGGCGCTCGGCGCCGCGGCGGTCGCCGTCTACGCGGCGGTCTGGTCGGTCGTCGTCTCGCTGTTTGCGGTCGTGGCGTCGCTGGGTCTGGCTGGCGTGGCGGGCGTCGCAGCGATGGCCGTCTTCGTGGGCGTGCATCTTTGGTCGGCCATCTTCCTGTTGGGGGCGGGCTTCATCTGCGCGGCGCTTGGCATCGCGCTCTTCTTCCCCGTGCTCGCCCTGAGCAAATGGCTGATCGAGATCACCAACCGGACCGTGTCCGGCCTGTGGAACAAACGGAAAGTCTGGCGGAAAACGGAGGGGAACGCAGAATGAAACATGCAACAAAAATCGCGCTGCGCACGGCTGTGCTTCTTTTGGCGGCCGGAATGATTCTCTGCGCCGCCGCACTGGCGCACGATGGGCTCCGTTTCTCCGCGCTTTCCACCGCCCCCGCGCCGGTACGGCAGGAGCAGGCCATCTCCGCGGCGGGCCTGAACGAAATCCGCATCGACGCGGCCTCGGACGACGTGCGCGTGACACGCTCTGACGACGCGGACATCCACCTCTCCTGGTACGACCGGGAGTACCTCGTCTACCGGCTGGAGAACGAGGGCGGCGTGCTTTCGCTCCGGCTCGACAGGACGCAGGGCCGGAAGGACTGGAAACACTGGATCAATTTCGACCTGTACGGCAGCGGCGGCGTCACACTTGCGGTGCCGGCGAACTTTGCCGGCGAGGTGAGCGCGGAAACCGACTCGGGCGGGATCGGGCTCTCCGATGTGACGCTTGGCGGCTCGCTGACTTGCAAGACCAACAGCGGCCCGATAAAAGCCGACGCTCTCGCCGCCGCCGGCGCGACGATCCGAACGGTGTCCGGTTCGGTGGACGGCTCCGACTGGTTTGTGGCGGGGCCCGCATCCTGCGAGACAGATTCCGGCGCGGCGACGCTGAAGGGTGTCGAGGCGGCGAGCTTCTCGCTCGGCGCGAAGAGCGGCCGCGTCAAGCTGGCAGGCGTCCGGTCGGACGCCGCCGCAGTACGGACGGGGAGCGGCAACATCACGCTCGACGCGCTGTCTGCGGACGTCATTACGCTCTCCGCCCGATCCGGTGACATCCGCGGCACGATCGACGGCGCGGAGACGGACTACACCGTGAGCGCCGACGCCGTTTCGGGTGAGTGCTCCCTGCGCGACCGCGCGGGCGCCGGGTTTCGCACACTGACGGTGAAAACAAATTCCGGCGACATCGATCTTTCTTTCCTCTCCTGAGCTTCGCGGCAAAACCCCGCGGCGTCCGTCTTCCGGCGGACGCCGCGGGGCCTTTTTCTAGAACAGGGACACCTGGCTGGTATCCGGCAGGTCGCCGAACGCGCCGGCGGCCTTCAGATCCTCGATGTGCGTCTTGGAGACCTTCGGGCACGCGGCGGAGAACTCCTCCACCGAGAGGAAGTGTTTCCCCTTCCGGCCCTCGGCGATGTCCTGCGCCGCCGACTCGCCCAGACCGGATACGGCCACGAACGGCGGCAGAAGTTTCCCGTCCTTGATGTTGAAGCGCGTGGCGTCGGACTCGTAGAGGTCGATCGGCAGGAAGGAAAACCCGCGCAGATAGAATTCGTAGCAGACCTCGAGCGTGGTCTTGAGATCGTCCTCCTTGTCGGTGGAATCCTGGTTCTCGGAAATTTCCCTGATCCTGGCCTTGACGGTCTCGATGCCGCGGGTCATCATGGCCGCATCGAAGCCGCCCTTCTGGCTGCGGCGGTAAAAATACGCCGAGTAGAACGCCAGCGGCTCGTGCACCTTGAACCACGCGATGCGGAACGCCATCATCACATACGCAACGGCGTGCGCCTTCGGGAAGAGGTACTTAATCTTCTTGCAGGACTCGATGTACCACGCGGGCACGCCCGCGGCGATCATCTCCTGCTCGGCGCCGTCGGGCAGTCCCCTGCCCTTTCGGACGGCCTCCATGATCTTGAACGACCGCTTCTCCGGCATCCCGCACTTGATGAGGTAGAGCATGATGTCGTCGCGGCAGCCGATGGCGTCCTTGACGGACGCGGTCTTGGAGGTGATGAGGTCTTTGGCGTTGCCGAGCCACACGTCCGTGCCGTGCGAGAAGCCCGAAAGGCGTACCAGAACGTCGAATTCGTGCGGCTGCGTATCCACCAGCATTCCGCGCACGAAGCTCGTGCCGAACTCGGGGATGGCGCACGCGCCGGTCGGGCCGAGCAGCGGGTCGTCCTCGAAGCCGAGAACCTTGCTGGAGGTAAAGATAGACATGGTGTCCTTGTCGTCGAGCGGAATCGTCTTGGCGTCGAGGCCGGTCATGTCCTCCATCATACGGATCATGGTCGGGTCATCGTGGCCGAGCATATCGAGCTTGAGGAGGTTCTCCTCCATGGAATGGTATTCAAAATGGGTTGTGATCCACGCGTCGTCGTCGGTGGAGTCTGCCGGGTGCTGCACGGGACAGAAATCCCAGATCTCGTTCTCCTGCGGAATGACGACGAGGCCGCCGGGATGCTGGCCCGTCGTGCGCTTGACGCCCACGCAGCCGGACGCCAGGCGGTTTTCCTCCGCCTTGCAGACGGTCATTTCCCGCTCGGCGAGATATTTTTTTGCGTAGCCGTAGGCGGTCTTTTCCGCTACGGTGCCGATGGTGCCGGCGCGGAAGACGTGGCTCGCGCCGAACATCTCCACGCAGTAGGCGTGGGCGCGGGCCTGGTATTCTCCCGAGAAGTTCAGGTCGATGTCGGGCACCTTGTCGCCGCCGAAGCCGAGAAAAGTCTCGAAGGGGATGTTGAAGCCGTCCTTGTCGAGCTTCGCGCCGCACTCGGGGCAGGTCGCGTCCGGGAGGTCGGCGCCGCAGGCCGAGCCCTCGGGCACGTCGAAGGTGCAGTATTTGCAGTTCGGGCAGCGGTAGTGCGGCGGGAGCGAGTTGACCTCGGTAATGCCGGACATATAGGCCACCAGCGACGAGCCGACAGAGCCTCGTGAGCCGACGAGATACCCGTGTTCCAGCGAGTTCTGCACGAGCTTCTGCGCGGACATATAGATCACGTCGTAGTGGCAGGAGATGATGTCGTGCAGCTCGGTCTCGACGCGCTCGGTGACGAGCTGGGGCGGGTTCTCGCCGTAGAGGCGGTGGAGCTTGCCGTAGACGAGGGCCTTGAGATCCTCGACGGAGTTCTCGATGGACGGGGCAAACAGGTTGTGCGGCACGGGCCGCAGCAGCTCGCACATATCGGCGATGCGGTTCGGGTTCTCCACGACGACCTCGCGGGCGGTCTCCTCGCCGAGATAGCTGAATTCCTCGAGCATCTCGTCGGTCGTGCGGAAGTAGAGCGGCATATCCTTGTCGCCGTCCTCGAAGCCCTTGGAGGCCAGGAGGATATGGCGGTAGATCTCGTCCTCGGGGTTGAGGAAATGCACGTCGCCGGTCGCGACGACCATCTTGCCGAGCTCGCGGCCGAGCGAGACGACCGTGCGGTTGAAGTCCCGCAGCTGCTCGTCGTTCTCGGCCTGGCCGGTACGGAGCATGAAGCGGTTGTTGGCAAGCGGCTGGATCTCGAGAAAATCGTAGAATTCCGCGATGCGCAGCAGCTCGTCGCGGCTTTTGCCGCCGACGATGGCCTGGAACAGCTCGCCCGCCTCGCAGGCCGAGCCGACGATCAGGCCCTCGCGCCACTGCACGAGCTCCGACTTGGGGATGCGCGGCACGCGGTGGAAATATTTGATGTGGGAGTAGGAGATCAGCCGGTAGAGGTTTCTCAGGCCGGTCTGGTTCTTGGCGAACAGGATCATGTGGCGCGCGTGGCGGTCGTTGAGCCGCGCGCCGGAGCGGAGGCTCGCCATGAGCGGATTGATCCCCGCGAGGTCGGTCACGCCCTTCTCGGCGAGCATGGCGAAAAAGCGCTGCATCATGTACGCGACGGTCATGCCGTCGTCGATGGCGCGGTGATGGTTGAAGTCCGGCAGGCTCAGCGCGTCGGCGACGATGTTGAGCTTGTAGCGCCCGAGTTCGGGCAGCAGATTCTGCGCGAGGATCAGCGTGTCGAGATAGGTCGGATCGTAGTCGATCCCGAACCGGCGGCACGCCGCGAGGATGAAGCCGACGTCGAAGTCCGCGTTGTGGGCCGCGAGCGGCCTCTCGCCGCAGAACGCGAGGAATTTCGGCAGCACCTCTTCGATGCCCGGCGCGTCCCGGAGCATCCCGTCGTTGATGCCCGTGAGGTCGATGATCTTCTGCGTCAGGGGCCGGCCGGGGTTCACGAAGGTCTGGAACTGCTCGCCGATCTGCCCGTCGCGGTAGATCGCCGCGCCGATCTCGATGATCTCGTCGGTCTTGGGCGAGAGGCCGGTCGTCTCGAGGTCGAACGCCACGAACTCGCCGGTCAGCGGAATGTTCCGCTTTCCGTGGATGGCGATGCGGTCGTCCACGTCGTTGACGAAATAGGCCTCGACGCCGTAGAGGATCTTGATGTTCTCGTCGGTGCCCGCGACCTTGGCCTTGGACGCGGCCTTCATCGCGTCGGGGAACGACTGCGCCACGCCGTGATCGGTGATGGCGACGGCCCTGTGTCCCCACGCGGCGGCCTGTTTGACGGCGGCGGCCGTGTCGGTCAGGGCGTCCATCGCGGACATGGCGGTATGCAGATGGAGCTCCACGCGCTTTTCCGGCGCGGTATCCGCGCGTCTGCGCTTTTTACCGGCCATGACGGCCTGCGGCTGGAGCACCATCTCGTTGTCGTAGCGGTCGAAG
>Ga0070399_1000422_pt1 | contig 48181 bp, 43 predicted proteins | sample BioMet4_FD_61217 | JGI IMG/M metagenome (GOLD analysis project Ga0070399, IMG submission 61217) | Microbial communities from bioreactor (seeded with sewage sludge) at LBNL, California, USA - Biofuel metagenome 4 (version 1) | ecosystem: Engineered > Bioreactor > Anaerobic > Unclassified ... | reverse complement strand
AATAGACGTAACGTATTTAAATCAGATAGAGTTAAAATACATTACAAAACTCAAAAAATTACTTCAGTTGATTGGCGCTCAGATGCCTTTCTCTCCAAATGTGAGTAAGATAAGTACCGATATTGAAACTTCAAGGGCTACAGTATTGAATTACCTGCGATATCTGAAAAACGCAAGACTTATTAATCTGCTGTTTCCCAATGGTACCAATGGTCAGCTTCAAAAACCTGACCGTGTATATATGCAAAACACCAACCTATTACATGTGATTGCGCCTGAAAATATAAATAACCGCAATCTCCGGACAACATTTTTCTGTAACCAGGTAGGATATGAGCATAAGATAACAAGTTCTCAATTGTTGGATTTCAAAGTAAGTGATAAATATGAATTTAAAATAGGAGGTAAATATACCCAGGCCGAAGGTGAAAATAAATTTGCTGCTGCAGATATGATTGAAATCGGAGAAGGAAATGTAATTCCACTCTGGTTATTTGGATTTCTGTATTGAACAAGAAAATTTTAATTTGAATCGATAATATTATTAACAATAGAATAAACTAAAGAAAAGAACAATGTCAAAAGAAAAGAAGTTTATTACGTGTGATGGTAACTATGCTGCTTCCTATATCAGCTACATGTTTAGTGAAGTTGCATGTATCTATCCTATCACCCCTTCTTCCACGATGGCAGAAGTGGTGGATGAATGGGCTGCCAATGGCAAGAAGAACATTTTTGGACAAACACTCCGCGTGGCAGAAATGCAGAGTGAAGGTGGAGCTGCTGGCGCCGTTCACGGCTCACTTCAGTCTGGTTCTCTGACCACAACATATACTGCATCTCAGGGTTTGCTGTTGATGATACCAAATATGTATAAAATTTCAGGTGAATTACTACCTGCTGTTTTTCATGTCAGCGCCCGCGCAGTAGCAAGTCATGCATTAAATATTTTCGGTGATCACAGTGACATTTATGCTTGCCGTCAGACTGGATTTGCCATGCTGTCCTCCGGTTCTGTTCAGGAGGTGATGGATCTCAGCGGTGTTTCCCATTTATCGGCGATTAAAGGACGTGTTCCATTCATAAATTTCTTCGATGGTTTCCGTACTTCTCATGAAATACAGAAAATTGAAGCCATTGACCAGAACGATCTGGCCGCTTTGATTGATCAAAAGGCTTTGCAAGCATTCCGTGACAGAGCTTTGAATCCGGAGCATCCGTTAACCCGTGGAACTGCACAAAACCCGGATATTTTCTTCCAGGCAAGGGAAGCAGGCAATAAATTTTACGAAGCAATCCCTGATATGGTAGAAGATTACATGAAGGAGATTACCAAAATTACCGGAAGGGAATACCACCCATTTACCTATTACGGTGCACCGGATGCTGAAAATATCCTGATTGCAATGGGCTCCATTACAGAAACAATTCGTGAAACAATCGATTATTTCAATGCCCAGGGCAAGAAATATGGATTGATCAATGTCCATCTTTATCGTCCTTTCTCAACGAAGTACCTCTTCAAGGTATTGCCTTCAACCGTTAAAAGAATTGCAATTCTTGACCGTACAAAAGAACCCGGAGCTAACGGCGAACCTTTGTACCTTGATATTCGTGATGCATTCTATAACAGGGCAAACTCTCCAATAATTGTCGGCGGGCGTTATGGACTTGGTTCAAAAGATGTGACTCCGTCACAGATTATTGCCGTGTTCAAGAATCTTGAGATGAATGAACCAAAGAATAATTTCACCATTGGTATCGAAGATGATGTAACTTTCCACTCACTTCCGATTTACCCTGAAGTAAAAGTTTCACCCAATGATATTTATGAAGCTAAATTCTATGGTTTGGGTTCCGACGGAACGGTAGGCGCCAATAAAAATTCAATTAAGATTATTGGTAATTCCACCAATAAATATTGTCAGGCTTACTTCGCTTATGATTCAAAGAAATCAGGTGGTTTCACTGCTTCTCACTTACGCTTCGGCGATAGTCTGATCCGTTCTACTTACCTGATCACCACTCCTGACTTTGTAGCATGCCACGTACAACAATATATTTACCAGTATGATGTATTAAAGGGTTTGAAACAAGGAGGATCTTTCCTTTTGAATACAATATGGGAACCAGAAGAAGTCAAACTTCGTCTGCCGGATCATATGAAGAAATATCTTGCTGAAAACAATATTAATTTCTATATCATCAACGGTACCAAGCTTGCTGTAGAACTTGGCATGGGAAACCGTACCAATACGATCATGCAGTCAGCATTCTTCAAGATCACCAATGTGATACCTTACGATGTAGCTGTTGAACAGATGAAAAAAGCAATCGTAAAATCCTATGGTAAGAAAGGTGAAGCGATTGTCAACAAGAATTTTGCTGCTGTTGATGCCGGCGGAAATAATGTTCAAAAGGTTGAAGTTTCGGCTGAATGGGCAGCATTAAAAGATGAACAAAATGGGAAGACCAATGAAAGGCCTGCTTTCATCAAAAATGTAGTCGACATCATGAATGCTCAGAAAGGTGACAAACTTCCTGTTTCCACCTTTAATGGTATTGAGGATGGTACATTTTTCCCTGGAACTGCAGCATACGAAAAACGTGGTATCGCAGTAGACATCCCAGAATGGCAACCCGAAAACTGTATTCAATGTAACCAGTGTTCTTATGTTTGCCCTCACGCTGCAATCCGTCCATTCCTGCTTAATGAAACAGAATTGGCTGGAGTACCCGAAGGTACCGCTACGATCAAAGCTAATGGCAAACAATTCGCAGGTCACCAATTCCGTATCCAGGTAGCTCCGCTCGATTGTACAGGTTGCAGCAACTGTGCTGATGTTTGTCCGGCCAAAGAAAAAGCTTTGATAATGAAGCCTTTGGAAACACAACAGGCTGAAATTGCCAAATGGGATTACATGGCCCAAAAGGTAACCTACAAGGACAAATTGGTTGAAAAAGATAAAACAATTAAAAATACCCAATTTGCCCAACCACTCTTCGAATTCTCAGGAGCTTGTGCAGGTTGTGGTGAAACACCTTATATTAAACTCATCACCCAGCTCTTTGGCGAACGTATGATGGTCGGCAACGCAACCGGTTGTTCCTCAATCTATGGCGCTTCAGCTCCTTCAACTCCTTATTGTACCAATAACGAGACTGGCAAGGGTCCTGCATGGTCAAACTCCTTGTTTGAAGACAATGCTGAATACGGATTTGGAATGGGAGAAGGGGTTGCTGCCTCACGCGAGCGTCTGACTAATATCATGAAACAAGCCATCGAAAACGGTGCTTCTGAAAGTGAAAAAGAAGCTTTCAACGAATGGATTGCCGGACGTGATGTTGCAGCTGCTTCTGAAACAGCTTCTGCCAAAGTTCTCGAAGCCATTAAAGGCAACAACAGCGCTTATGCACAGGAAATCCTTTCACTCAAACAATACCTCATCAAGAAGTCGATTTGGGTATTCGGTGGTGATGGATGGGCTTACGACATCGGTTACGGTGGTTTGGATCATGTTCTCGCATCCGGGAAAGATATCAATGTTTTGGTACTTGATACCGAAGTTTACTCCAATACGGGTGGTCAGGCTTCAAAATCAACTCCTATCGGGGCTGTAGCTAAATTTGCCGCTGCCGGTAAGAGAATTCGCAAGAAAGATCTTGGAGCAATCGCCATGACATACGGTTATGTCTATGTAGCTCAGATGGCAATGGGCGCCAACCAGGCACAGGTCTTAAAAGTTCTTCGTGAAGCCGAGGCTTACCCAGGACCATCTCTTGTTATTGCTTATGCTCCTTGTATTTCACACGGATTAAAATCCATGGGGCGTACACAGGCAGAGGAAAACAAGGCAGTCGAATGCGGTTACTGGCACCTGTATCGCTTTAACCCAGCGCTTGAACAGGAAGGCAAAAATCCGTTCCAGCTCGACTCCAAAGAACCTGACTGGAGCAAATTCCAGGAATTTCTTAATGGAGAAGTTCGTTATACAGCCCTCAAAAAGACGTTCCCTGCTGAAGCAGCACAACTCTTTAAGGCTGCAGAAGAAAATGCAAAATGGAGGTATCGTTCCTACCAGCGTATGGCTTCCATGAGCTGGGAATTACCGACTGAGAAAACTGTGGATTAAACAATATCCTAATCATAGAAAAACGGCGGCTAAATATTAGCCGCCGTTTTTTTTGTACCCCATACCAATAAGTTTTTGGCCCCGTACCTTCTTCGGTATTTATCCGTACTTAATCCGGAGTTTGTCCGCTTTTATACGAACGAAGAGCGGATAAACCCCCGGGAGGGTTTAAGAATGATGCAGCCCTAAAGGGGGTTGTAGGATATTTCTAATATAAAATGATTTCAAGAATATTAGAGACAAGCCTGCCAGCCACCGTCCACGTAAATGGTGTGTCCGTTTACATACGAAGCAGCATCGGATGAAAGGAAAATGGCAGCCCCAACCAATTCTTCGGGTTTACCCCAACGCTGAAGAGGAACTTCACTTTTAACCCATGTATCAAAATTCGGATCATCCTGAAGCGGTTTTGTCAAATCGGTAGAAAAATAACCCGGACCTATGGCATTGGTAAGAATATTGTATTTTCCCCATTCAGTAGCCATCGATTTGGTAAACATCTTCAACCCTCCTTTTGAAGCACAGTAATTTGCAATGGTATTCCGTGCTGCTTCAGAGTTGAGCGAAGTAATATTGATGATTCTCCCGTATTTTCTTGGAATCATATACTTAGCCACTGCCTGGGAAACAATAAAGGCTGAATTCAGATTTACATCAATCACAGATTTCCAATCATTCAATGACATTTGCTCAAGAGGAGAACGACGCTGAATACCTGCATTATTGATCAGCACGGATATCGGGCCCACCTTTTCTTCAATCAGAGCTATATTTTTTGCTACTTCAGTTTCATTTGTAACATCAAAAGCAAAACAAGAAACTCTGCCGCCGATTTTTTTCAGGACATCAACTGATGCTTTTAAAGTCTCTTCATTAGTACCGTTTAGAACAACAGCAGCGCCCGCCTCACAAAACCCTCTTGCAAGAGCAAAACCAAGTCCCCTGCTTGATCCGGTGATAAGGACTATCCTGCCCTCAATGTCAAAGATTGATTTCATATATTTTATTTATTTCGGTCAAGTTTCTCCAAAGGTAGTTTGATTATCCGTCCTAACCAAATCAATAAGAGTTATCAAAAAATAATTTTGGACAAAACAATATTGATAAACCAGATTTCAGATGCACAACCCTATTATCCGGAGTTACAGTTTACCAATATTTATTCACTGATTATTACCGGATTTTCCTTTTCTGAGTTCAGCCTCTAAATAGGCATTGATTTTCTGATCGTAAAGATCAATCATTCTTTTTATCAGCGGTAACCCAGGATTAAAATTCACTTCGCCAATAGTATTGATTGGCAATACTTTGGGTGAAGAACCCGTAAGAAAAGCTCCTTCAAACTGAGATATATCAGAAAGAGGAATGTCTTTTCTTATAACTGGGATTTCCCAATCGCTGCATAGCTCCAGAATTTTTTTACGGGTAATTCCCTGGAGTACTTCTTCATCCCGGGAGGTAAAAAACTGTTTTCCCTTTACAAAAAATACATTGGACCGGCTTCCTTCTGTGATATATCCTTTTTGATCAACCAACAGAACTTCGTACACTTTTTCTTTTGACATTAGGGAATTGGCTTTATTCCGAAGTTCCATATTCTGTATCTTGGCCTGTGGATTTGGACGTTCCGCCCAAAGAATCCCGACTTTTACCCCTGTTTTGTACTTCTCCTCCGTGGGATAAAAATGTGGAATAAATACAAGCTCCATTTCAGGAGGCAATTCAGCATTTTTAACGTTGAATGTTAATTTGATATTCCCAAGTACCTTCTTCTCATCACTAATAAGGTTGAAAATTTCACCTCTGATCTCATCATAGCCTGGTAGTTTATGAATATTGTTTAATTCAGCTGATTGGAACAGCCTTTCCAGATGATCTTCAAGAAAAAGAGGAACATGATCTATTACACGAATAACCTCATATAATAGTATTGGCTTTTCAGTCAATTTTGGTATATTAACCATGACTGTCTATAATTTAATCCACAAAAATGGAAACAAATTTAATAATAAATACAGAGCTGGTCGCACCCCCCTTTACATTTAATCCATTGAAACATCATCTTGGATTTATCCGTGATTTGATTAGTAAGACAGAGACAGACATTTCAAAATCAGAATTTTTCCATTTGATCAACAGCATAGGGCCCCAACTAACAGATATTTACTATGGTGATTATTCGGTAGAACAACTTCTTGGAATAATAAAATCAAAGCTCATTAATATATCGTCATTTGAAAAATCAGCTTACGAAACCTGGGTTGAAAATTCAGGGAAGCATTATAATTTTTTGGAACTTCCCGACAATTCAAAGTGGACGTTCCGTCTTGGGGAGAAAAAAGGCAGATATATTCACTTCCATCCTGCCCGTTTAAGCAGCTCTTTCCGAATAAGGGGAACTACTCTCAGAACGGCAATGGCATTAAAGATTATTGCGAAAGAGGATGATGCACTTTACAGTAACATAGATTCAATCAATATTATCCGCAAGGACGAATTAGGTTTGTCTCCAATTAAGGATATCAAGCATTTTACGGCGATTAAAAAGATACTTGATTTAATGAAGTGAAGCATTTTAAATACAACTTGTGTGGAAATAGGAAGTAAGAAAGGGAGAATAAGGATTAGTGGAATTCAAAGTGGGGAGAGCAGGATTCGAACCTACGAAGGCGTACGCCAGCAGATTTACAGTCTGCCCCAGTTGGCCACTTTGGTATCTCCCCGAGAGTTAAAAGTCTCAATGTAATAGGTTTCAAAGTTTCATGCCTTACTGAGGATTGAAACCTGAAACCTTGAAACTTTAAGGTTGAGCCGAATGACAGATTCGAACTGTCGACCCCGAGATTACAAATCACGTGCTCTGGCCAACTGAGCTAATTCGGCGGGAGGGTAAGCTACCTACATCGCACCGCTACAACCATTTACCCTTGCTGCCTTCCGGCCCTGGGGGAGTTCAACGGGAGCTGGTCGTGTAGGACTTACCCGGCGCAAAAGTAGTAAAAATACCTCGTCCACCAAATAAAAAAGAAGATAATTAAAGCTAATTATTCAAACTTTCCAAAGGAGGATAATTTGAGTATATTTGCTATTTCTTTATTAAACAATACAGTGATGGAAGATCAAAACAGTACAACAATAAAGGCAGCAATGAATTATGGTTTATATCTGGGTGTTGGACTTGTACTGACTTCTTTGACGTTCTATCTGATCGGCAAATTTTTCTCTCCATTAAATTCATTCATCTCCTTTCTTTTTACCATAGTTTTTCTTTCATGGGCAATTTTAACCTTTCGTGAATCAAGGGGCGATGCAGGTTTATCATTTGGTACCTCGTTAGAATTCGGAACATGGTTGTCGTTTTTTGCCTCGCTGATTTTTGCCTTCTTTACCTATGTGTTATACAATGTGGTGGATCATAAATTAATTTTTCAGTTAATCGCTCTGTTAAAAGAAAACAATTTCGTGGTGAATGAAAAATATTTAACGCCAACAACTTATTCTTTATCTCAGATTTTTAACTGGACTTTGTGGGGGTTTTTCTTTTCACTGATTCTTTCAATCTTTCACCGGAGAAAACCTTCCAATCCTTTTCAGGAGGATTAAATCGAAATAACTTAAAACATATTCAATGGATATATCAGTCGTAATTCCTGTTTATAACGAAGTAGAATCTCTTCCGGAACTTTATTCCTGGATTTTAAGGGTTATGAAAGAGAATGGGTTTACTTACGAGATTTTATTCATTGATGATGGAAGTAACGATAATTCCTGGAATTGGATCGAGAAAACTGCTGCCGCAGATCTGAATGTAAAAGGGATACGGTTTAGAAGAAATTATGGCAAATCGGCAGGATTACAAACCGGATTCGAAGAAGCAAAAGGAGATGTTGTCATCACAATGGATTCCGACCTTCAGGACAGTCCTGACGAGATACCTGCTCTTTACCGGAAGATTAAAGAAGAGGACTATGATCTTGTTTCAGGGTGGAAAAAAAAGAGATACGATCCGCTTTCAAAAACTCTTCCCAGTAAACTATACAATGCTACAGCCAGTAAGGTAACCGGAATAAAACTTCATGATTTCAACTGTGGTTTAAAAGCCTATAAAAATGAAGTGATAAAAAGTATAGAGGTTTATGGCGAGATGCATCGTTATATACCGTATATCGCCAAACAAGCCGGCTTTTGCAGAATCGGAGAGATGGAAGTTAAGCACCAGGCAAGAAAATACGGGGTTACTAAATTTGGCCTCAGCCGCTTTGTTTATGGATACCTTGACCTGATGTCCATTTATTTCATTTCAAAATTCGGGAAACGTCCCATGCATTTATTCGGGACAATAGGTTCATTAATGTTCTTGTTGGGATTTTTGGCTGCCGCATGGCTTGGAGCCAATAAGTTATATTATTCCTATCATGGGATACTTGTTGAACGCGTCACTCAAAGTCCCTATTTCTATCTTGCTTTAACATTAATGATTCTGGGGACTCAACTATTTTTGGCAGGATTCCTTGGCGAACTTATTTCGCGTAGTTCGGTAGAAAGGAATTTTTACCATATCGACAAAAGAATCAATCTTTAACTAATAAATTTTCAAAAGAGGTCTGATTTTTGTAACATTATACAGGAATAGGATTCTTATTTTTTGTCCTCAACTTTTAAATTGTTCAATTATTCTCTTATGAATCAGATTGAAAAAGGCAAATGCACAGAAGTTGGCTTTATCCAAAAACCACATGGTTTAAAAGGAGAAGTGATTGTAATCTTTGATAACCAATTTCAGAAAAGCTCTGAGTCATTTGAAAATTATTTTATTGAAATAGATGGGGGCCTGGTTCCTTTTTTTGTGAGCGAAGATGGAATAAGATACAGAAATAATGAAAGTTTAATCATTAAGTTCGATTACATTGATAGCCCGCAAAAGGCAAAGGAAATTTCGGGATGCAAAGTTTTTATTTCAAATGATGAACTTTCTATGGAAAATTCCTCTGAGGCAAACAATACATTAATCGGGATGAATGTGATCGATAAGACGTCAGGAGAGCTGGGTACTATCACTTCACTGGATGATTTTTCGGGCAATATTGTCATCACCATAAAACATCCGAAGTCCGAGATACTAATTCCCCTTTCGGATAAGATCATCAAAAAAGTTGATAAGAAAAACAGACGGCTTTATCTTGACTGTCCTGAAGGCCTTATTGATATTTATCTGGAGTAAAAAATTTTCGTGCAACATTTTAGAATATTTTTCGTCTATTAAAAGAATCTTTAAAAATTTCTTACATGAAAACAAAAATCTCTGCCCTTATTTTGTTTTTGCTTATCGCAGGAAACAATTTAATTTTTGCCCAAAAGAATGAAGATAGAAAATTATCAGCCTTTACAGAGATAACTCTCAAAATGAGTGGAAAGATACATCTGAAGCAAGGTACTGATCAATCAGTAAGTGTAAAGGGTGATCAGAGTACCTTGGACAAACTGGTTACAGAAGTCAAGGATAGAAAATTAGTGGTTCGTTTTAAAACGGAATTCTCCTTCGGCAACAGTTGGAAACCGGGTTCAGTGGATATTTACATCACTATTCCACAAATAGACAAGCTGTCAATTGTAGGGTCAGGTTCAATTATTGCCCCGGATTTGATTGACTCCAGAATTATTGATCTGGCAATAAGCGGAAGCGGAAATATTGTTCTTAATGATCTGAAAACGGATAAAGTATCGGCTTTACTTTCCGGTTCCGGTAACATCACTTTGGCAGGAAAACAAACGGCCTCGGATTTTAAGGCAATATTATCAGGATCAGGAAATATCAAAGCCTCAGATTTTAATGCCAACGATGTTAATGTAAAAGTTGCCGGATCAGGGAATTGCTGGATAAAAGCAAATAAAAATCTCATTGCACGAATCGCCGGTTCAGGAAATATCTTCTATCTCGGTAATCCATCAATTGATAAAAGCACGACCGGCTCAGGCCAGGTAAAAGAGGGATCAAATTGAAAACTTGTGGATTAACAGGATTATATTGAATCGTTATGAAGAAAGAGACAGTGTTTTGTAGTTTTAACCAATTCTGCAATACTGATCTGAATTCTTCAAAAGCACAAAGTAAAATGCCATAACGTATCATAACGTGTCATAAGGTTTCATTATTTGAATTAGCACACCCCTTCTCCTTACCTTTACATCAACCCGGAAAACCCCATACCTGGTCCGTACCAACCTCGTACCAGGTTCGGTCCAGGGTCGGGTTCTTACTCACGGCATGGAAGCGAACAATTACCACTAATGCTACGCATTAGTGCCTTTCTCGCCAGGTGCAAACGGCCGAAAATGACTTTTCCCTTTCCTGGTTATTGAAATTTTTGTTCAACGAAAGTATCCACAGCTATTCAATGTGATCCTAATGGAGGATAATTCAAAATAGGACAATAAAAAAAGGGATCAAAGTGAAAAGAATTTTCTTTGGTTCCTTTTTTAATATTTAATTTTCCCGGTATAGCAACAATTCCGTTTGCTGCTCTTTATTTACTCGGTGATCTTTTTTACTGTGGTAAGTAGCAGATTATTTTCTGATAATCTCAATCTGCCCTCCTTTACCAAGTTTAAGGATACTGGAAGGGAGATACTTCGTTAAATCATCGCGACGATATTGCACGATATAATCAACCGCGTTTTTTATTTCTTCACTGATTTCTGCAAAATTCTGAGCGGTCTTCTGTCCGCTTATATTGGCAGAAGTTGAAACAAGGGGTTTTCTCAGTTTCTGAATTAATTGCTGTGTAAAATTTTCATTTGTTATTCGGATTCCTATGCTGCCATCTGCCGCAATTAAATTGGGAGCCAGATTTTTTGCTCCCGGATAAATGATGGTTAAAGGACGATCAGCCACCTCAATCAAATCCCAGGCTATTTCGGGGACCTCATCAACATACGAATTTAATAAATTAGGATTTTCCATCAATATTAACATGCTTTTGGAATCCTCCCGCTGTTTTATTTCATAAACTCTTTTAACAGCATCAGCATTGGTAGCATCACATCCAATTCCCCATACAGTATCAGTCGGATAAAGTATTACCCCTCCCTTGCGAAGTACATCTAATGCCTGGTCAAGGTCAAATAAAAAATCAGATATCACTTGGATTTATATTCTATATAATGTTTGTTTTCAAAAGGCCGGTAACCCGTAATACGTTCAAACCAATAAAGCACAAAATACCTTGGTTTAAACTTTTTCTTTTTGATCGAAAGCTTAGGGTGCCAGTTCAAATTGTCGATTCTTTTCTGCATGACCTGAGGATGCATGCCTTCAAAAAGTTTAAGGCTGTCTATACCTTCCTCGTAATTGAATTCTTCCGACTGCTGATCAATGGTTCTGATATGTTTTGAGTTTGTTGACCAGTATTGCTTTGCACCTTCCACTTTATCTTTCATCAATTTGGGTGGGCGTACCCATCCATAATGATACATCGTTGAATTGATGAAAACTCCGGTAAGTTTTTGGGCATTTTTAAAGCGGAATCCCTGGGCATCATTCCAAGACCGGATTTCTTTATTGTTCCTGACAATCCTGATTTCGCTTCTGTACCAGCGCCTTGAATCTGCCTCATAATCGTAAGTGCCATAAAAGTGCTTGTAATTGAAAATCAAGCCATCCACCTCTTTTACCTTCAGGTACTTTTCCATGGATTGTTTTATTCCATCCAGGTACTTTTCATGAACCACTTCATCTCCCTGGATATAAAAACACCAATCGTATTCAGCCGGAATTGCATCAAAAGCCTTGTTCGTTTCAGAAGAGAGGACTCTTCCACCCTCCTTTAATTCAGGATCCCAAACAGTATCTATGATTTCAACTTTCCCGGGATCAATTGATCCGATCAATTCCCTTGTACCGTCATTGCAATCACCGACCGCCACTATAAACTTGTCACAGACCGGCAAAATTGACCGGATTGCTTCAACAACCGGATAATCGAACTTTACTGCATTCTTGACAATAGTGAAACCACAGACTTTCATTATTTTATTTTAATGAGTTAAACCTTGAATTGAGCTATTCCCTTAAAATCCAATGTCGCAAAATAATCAGCCAATGTTTCAGCCCTTCTGATCTGAACCACTTCCCCATTCTCACGAAGAAGCAATTCGGCAGAACGCAATTTTCCGTTATAGTTAAAACCCATGGAATGTCCGTGCGCCCCTGCATCGTGAATAACTATAATATCTCCGGGCTCTAATTTTGGTAAAATTCGGTTGATGGCAAACTTATCATTATTTTCACACAACGATCCGGTTACATCATACAGCATTTTAGTGGCGGAGTTTTCTTTCCCCGGCACTGTAATATGATGATAGGCACCGTAAAGGGCCGGTCTCATCAGATCTGACATACAGGAATCGAGTCCGGCATATCTTTTATAAGTGTCCTTTATGTGAAGCACCTTGCTGACCAGGTACCCGTAAGGACCAGTAATGGCTCTACCCGATTCAAAAAATATCTTCAACGGATCCAATCCATTGGCCACAATGTATTTATCGTATTCACCTTTTATTCCCTGGCTCATCAGATCCAGGTCAACGGGTTTCTGTTCCGGTTTGTAAGGGATTCCGATCCCTCCCCCCAGATTGACAAATTCAAACCGGATTCCTAATTTTGATGAAAGTTCTGCTACAAGTTCAAACAATATCTGAGCAGTTTCAACAAAATAATTGGGATCCAATTCATTTGATGCAACCATGGTATGGAGTCCAAAGCGTTTTACACCTTTCTCCTTCAGAATCCGGTATCCTTCAAAGAGTTGATTCTTGGTAAACCCATATTTAGCCTCTTCCGGACGTCCGATAATGGTGTTTCCCTCTTTTAACGGACCCGGGTTGTACCTGAAACAAACAAGTTCAGGCAGCCCGACATTATCTTCAAGGTACTTTATATGAGCGATATCATCGAGATTAATTATTGCGCCAAGTTCTGCCGCTTTTCTGAATTCTTCAGCAGGAGTATCATTTGATGTAAACATGATCTCCTCACCTTTCATTCCTACTTTGGCAGCCAATTCAAGCTCAGCCAATGAACTGCAATCAATTCCGAAACCTTCGCCATGAAGAATTTTCATCAGGTAAGGATTCGGAGCTGCTTTAATGGCATAATACTCCTTAAAACCTTTAATCCAGGAAAAAGCCTTCAGGAACTTTCTTGCGTAACTTTTGATTGCCCTTTCATCATAAATGTGAAACGGAGTCGGATACTTCTCAATAATTTCTTCTAATTTCTCCTTCGTAAAAGGGAGCACTTTTTCACTCATAATAATCTCAAAAATAAAAGAACTGCAAAATTATGAATTTTACAGTGAATTTCCCCTATAAAAACAATTCATCACTCAGAGTACCCGAAGCAATTTCTCTGACTTCCCCGGTCATCCTGATATTCCATTCCGGGTCAATCTCTATTTTCAGGTCGCCTCCGGGCATTTTAATGGTTACGGCTCTTTCCGTCAGTCCCTTCTTAATCATCACCGAAGCCACAGCACAGGATGAACTTCCGGACGCCAGAGTAAAACCAGCTCCCCTCTCCCATATCATTGCCCGGACTTCATTTTTTGATACCACTCTTGCAAACTGTACATTTATACGATTAGGAAAAATCGGATGATTTTCAATCTTAGGGCCATAATATCTGACTTCCTCTTCATTCAGGTTATCGGTTAAAATCACGCAATGGGGATTCCCAACAGTGACACAATGAATCATAAATTCCTTATCATCAATCACCAAGGGTTCTCCAAAACATTCTTCTTTGGGAAAATTTACCGGGATAAGAGAAGAAGTAAAATTAGCCTTACCCATGTCAACTTTGATGATGAAGGCCTTACCATTTCTCTTTTCAATCACATGAGCTTTTACCAAACCTCCGGGTGTTTCAATTGTAAATTGCTCTTTATTGATAAAGCCATAATCGTACAGATATTTTGAAAATATTCTCAGACCATTACCGCTTTTTTCGGCTTCTGAGCCATCAGGATTAAAAATCCTAAGTCCGAAATCAGCTTTTCTGCTCGGAACTTTTAAAAGTACACCATCTGTCCCGATTCCGAAATGAACATCACAGATTTTAATAATTTTATCTTTCGTCAGTTCAAAATCTATATTTTCCTGGTCAAGGGAGATATACTCATTTCCAAGTCCATGAGCCTTTACAAAAAAATTCTTTTCCATCGCATTAATGTTATAGTCCGTTTTGCTTCAAAAGTACCCATTTATTTATTTTGTATCTTTGCCGTGTGCGAATTTTCACGAATTAAAGACGAATCAAAGATCAGCGAAGCTAATTTTCACGAAAGCTCTCTCTACTAAGGTTAAAAATGCTATTCGTAATTCGTAATTCGTAATTCGTAATTCGTAATTCGTAATTCGTAATTCGTAATTCGTAATTCGTAATTCGTAATTCGTAATTCGTAATTTTTAATTCTTAATTATCATATGGCTTTTATCAATGAGCATTATTTTAAACTAAAAGCAGGATATTTATTTCCTGAAATTGGTCGCCGTGTACGCGAATATGCTTCCATTCATCCGGAAAAGGAAATTATCCGCCTGGGTATAGGTGATGTAACCCAACCCCTTTCTCCTTCTGTCATCAAAGCTTTTCATGAGGGAGTGGAAGAAATGGGTCATAAAGATACTTTCAAGGGATATGGTCCCGAACAAGGATATGACTTTCTGAGAGAAGCGATTGCCCTGAATGATTATCAGTCCCGTGGAGTAGGTATTTCAAAAGATGACATCTTCGTTTCTGACGGTGCCAAATGTGATACAGGAAATATCCAGGAAATATTCGGTTCTCAAAATAAAATTGCCATTTGCGATCCTGTTTATCCTGTGTATGCAGATACCACTGTTATGTCAGGTAAAACCGGTATGTGTCAGGCTAACGGCTATTTCGATAATATAATATACATGCCGTGCAACGAGCAAAATGGATTCATTCCCGAACTTCCTTCCACAAGGCCTGACTTGATTTTCCTCTGTTTCCCGAATAATCCCACCGGAACAGTAGCATCAAAAGAAGTTCTTAAAAAATGGGTTGATTATGCTCTTAAGAACAATTGCATCATTTTATACGATGCAGCTTACGAAGCGTACATCACGGATAATGAAATTCCACATTCCATCTATGAAATTGAAGGTGCAAAAAAAGTGGCCATTGAATTCCGCAGTTTTTCAAAAACCGCCGGCTTCACCGGAACCCGTTGCGCCTTTACCGTAATCCCTGATGAAGTGGTTGCCTATGATGTTAATGGCAAGGCACATCCGGTAAAGCCCCTCTGGATGAGGCGTCAAACCACTAAATTCAACGGGGTATCTTATCCTGTTCAGAAAGCTGCAGCGGCGATTTACACCGAAGACGGGAAAAAAGAGACAAAGCAGATTATCAATTATTACCTGGAGAATGCTGCCATTATGTGCCAAAACTTCAGAAAATTCGGATATAAAGTATTTGGCGGAATAAATGCGCCCTACGTTTGGGTTAATACAGCAAATAACCTCTCGTCGTGGGAATACTTTGACAAGCTATTGAAGGAAGCAAATGTTGTGGGTACTCCCGGATCAGGGTTCGGCCCTTCCGGTGAAGGTTATTTCCGTTTTTCGGCTTTCGGGGAAAGAGAAAACGTTTTGAAAGCAATGCAAAGAATTGAAGCATTGAAATTCTGAGATTAACTAACAACCAATAAAAAGGGTGACATACTTTCAATAAGATGTCACCTTTTATTTTTTATGAATTCTTCTCTAAATTTGGTATCATTGTTGCAACTGTTTTTATAAAACAAGAGTCAAGTAAAATAGGACTCTTTATGAAACAGACTTTATTGTATACATTCGATTAACTTGATGAAATTTTTCTCATCCATTATATTATTAATAGTTCTTCTCACCGGATTTAGCAACAAGTCCTTTGGTCAACTCTATTTCCCGGAGGATTTGGTCACAATTACCGGTCAGACAGTGGATTCTTCTTCCGGAGAGGGACTCTCCAACGTACAGGTATTAAATTTCAGGGTTCATGGAGGAACAATGACTGATAGCAATGGAAAGTTTTCCATTCAAGCCGATCCATCCGATACCCTGTCATTCAAACTTCTTGGCTATGAAGAAAGAAAAATTCCTGTAAAAGAACTAATGAATGATAAAGCTGATCAAAAAATTGCACTCAAAGTAATTCGGTATCAAATACCTGAAGTACAGGTGCAGGGGAAAGGCATTCTTCATTTGAATCTTGGTTTAGGAGGAAAAGAAAATCCTCTTCCTTCCGAATTACGAAGTGAAGACTTTGCATCAAAACCGAACCTGCTTTCAGCAGTGTTTAATCCCCTTGCATTTATGCACTATAAATTAAGCAAAAGTGAGAAAGAAAAAAGGACTACTCTGGCCGCTATTTATTCCGAACGTGACTGGCAGATCTTATCTTTAGTTTATAATAAAGATATCATTCAAAAGATGACCTCTCTGACAGGTGACGACCTGGATGACTTTATGGCTTACTGTAATGCTTACAGTGATTTTAAAGCCAATGCTACAACCTATGAGGTTCAGAAAAAGATTAAGGATCTCTTTGCTGAATACAAGAAAACTCATCCTTTAAAGAATCCGTGAACTTAGAAGTATTTCTCCGGAATTTTATTCATTCCATACTTATTATTTATATTTTTAGGTACAAATAACAATTTGGATTATGGAAATACCTGTCTTTGAGGATGTATTAAAAGCACATGATTTAATCAGAAAATACATTCACCGTACCCCGGTCCTCACGAGCCGAAGCATCAATCAGATTACCGGTGCAGAGATATTCTTCAAATGCGAAAACCTTCAGAAAACCGGAGCGTTCAAATTCCGTGGAGCCTGCAATGCCATCTTTTCTTTAAATGAAAAAGATGCACAAAAAGGGGTAGGTACTCATTCGTCTGGAAATCATGCCGCTGCACTCGCCCATGCGGCCTCTCTCAGGGGAATCAGATCTTATATAGTTATGCCTTCCACGGCTCCTGAGATAAAGAAAAAGGCAGTAAAGGGCTATGGAGGAGAAATCACTTTCTGCGAACCGACTCTCAAGGCCAGGGAATCTACCCTTCAAAGAATAGCGCGCGAAAAAGGAATTACAATCATTCATCCCTACAATAATTTTAAGGTGATCCCAGGACAAGGAACCGCTGCGCTGGAGCTGATGGATGAAATCAAAGACCTTGACCTTGTTATGTGCCCTGTAGGTGGCGGAGGCCTCCTTTCCGGCACAGCTCTATCAGTGAAGGCAATCAATCCTGGCTGCAAGGTAATTGCCGCTGAGCCTGCCGGTGCAGATGATGCTTACAGGTCATTTCATGCAGGACATATTATTCCATCCGTGAATCCTAAAACAATAGCAGACGGTTTATTAACTTCTTTAGGAGAAATTAATTATTCCATTATCCGGGAAAAAGTAGATGACATTGTGACTGTTTCTGAGGAAGCAATTATTGAAGCAATGCGGCTGGTCTGGGAGCGAATGAAGATCATTATCGAACCGTCCAGCGCAGTTCCTTTGGCTGCTGTTCTGGAGAAAAAAGTCAATATCAAAGCTATTCCGCGAATAGGCATTATTTTATCAGGCGGAAATGTCGATCTGGGGAAATTGCCCTTTAAATAGATTCAACGGTTTAAATAATATGAATATCCGTTTGCTTTCCTAAATATTGTCATTAGTAGTCATTAATTGTCATTAGTAGTTATCAATGACCATTAATGACCATCAATGACTACTTCTTAGGCGACATACCGAATACTCATTTTAAATAATTTCATAACATTTCGTATTCATTATTAAACCTTTTAGCCTTATTAAGGTTTTACTTATAAAAAATGTGATGAAAATTCTGTTATTTGTGTCATTGGTTTTGTTTGCAGCCTGTACTTCTCAAAAAACGGTCAACAGGCATCAGTCTCCCAGGATTGCTGTTAACGACAGCACCCAGTATGAACTCATCGTCTTTGATACCGGTTTCGATAGTTGGTATGCAACAAAAAATTCGGAGGCACAGGCAAGGAGTAAAGAATACTATCACAGTTGGAATATTCAATACGTGAGTGAATGGAACAACAGGGTAACTACTTCGAGACATTCAGATCTATACGGTTCTCCCATCGATTATCGTCCAAATGAAATTTATCCCTTTGAGATAGAGCATAAGCTTTTTTATTATTTCCAGTATGTTGAACATGTATTGAGAATTCCCCTACTTAGAAACGGCCCTGCTGTATTTTAATATGAATCGCAAATCCATATAAAAATATGGTATTTAAGCCTCACAGTAGTAATCCTATTTTTTCAACCCCTTTGACCACGTGGCTTCTGAAGATTTTTTACTACTTTTCCACTTTTATACTCTTACTACTTTTACAAAACTCACAGCGGATCAGTCAACATTTCTCAAAATTGAAATCCCCCCCTTAGGATATGCTGCAAATTAAACCTTTCCGCGCATTAATATATCTTCCCCCGCCTTCTCTCTAATCCCCAATTCATAATTTGTAATTCGTAATTCAATGCCGTTTAGTTAAGGAAATCAAGATTTATCTCTCATCAGAATGATCTGAAATTATTTTTGACATCCTTCCATTGCCGTCAGCTTTAGCTGACGGATGAATATGTTGATTAAAAGGGGCTTTAGCCACATTTTTAAAAACTCAATGTGGCTAAAGCCATTAATGATTCAAACTTTCACCGTCAGCTAAAGCTGACGGCAATGGATACTTTCCCTTAACTAAACGACATTGATTCGTAATTCCCATTTTTTCCGTTCGCCCGTTTTTTACTTTCCACTTTTAACTATACTTTTGAAAAAAATCACAACCTTGGAAATTAATAAAACCATTCTTGGAATAGATCCCGGCTCCAACATTATGGGTTATGGAGTGATTAAAATTATCAATAATAAGCCCAGTATAGTTGCATTGGGAGTAGTAAAGACTGCGGGATTCTCCGGCCATTACCAGAAATTAAATCATATTTTCACTCGCACTTTATACCTCATGGATGAATACAAACCTGACGAAACGGCATTAGAGGCACCGTTTTATGGAAAAAATGTACAATCCATGCTTAAACTGGGAAGAGCTCAGGGAGTGGCTATGGCAGCCTCTTTATACCGGGAAGTTCCAATCTTTGAATACGCACCGCTTCGCGTTAAACAAGCTATCACGGGAATGGGTTCTGCATCGAAGGAACAGGTGGCCTATTTTCTGAAGCAGATGTTTGATCTTCAGACAACACCTGCAGAACTTGATGCCACCGATGCATTGGCTGTTGCAGTATGCCATTATCTGCAATTAAAAAATCCCTTATCAAAACACTCTTTCAAAAATTGGAAAGATTTTGTAAATAAAAATCCCGAAAGAGTAAAATCCTGATCAACCAAAATTAGGGTATAACAGATGGCCCCGGGATGATTTTCAATGGGATTCGCTAGACAGGCAGTATCGAGCGCTATTGATTAAAATTCCTTCGAGATCTTTTCTGCTATCTGCTTAAATTCTTCTTCCGAAAGCTGCAACTTGGGCTTTGAAAAATTGATATCGGATTCACTGTTCATAGGGACCAGGTGAATATGTGCATGCGGAACTTCAAGCCCCAGAACTGCTACTCCTACTTTGCGGCAGGGAATAGCTTTCCTCAAAGCAACGGCAACCCGGCGGACAAACAACATCAAACCGGAATATTCAACAGGTTCTATATCGAAAAGATAATCTGTTTCTTTTTTGGGAATAACCAGTACATGACCTTTTGCTACCGGATGGATATCGAGAAAAGCAAAATAATTTTCATCTTCGGCCACTTTATAGGATGGGATCTCTCCGTTAGCTATTTTAGCAAAAATGCCAGACATAATTCGTAATTTTTAAACGCCAAGTTCAATATTAATTATTTCAAAGGACATCACTCCTGAAGGCACCCTAATCTCTACTGCATCTCCGATTTTCTTGCCTAACAATCCCTGTGCAATAGGGGTATTAACGCTGATCTTGCCATTTTTAAGATTAGCTTCATGCTCCGATACAATAGTGTAAGCCATTGTTGAATTGTTCCTTTTATTTCGGATGGTCACCTTATTTAAGATCTGAACAGTATCTGTATCAATTTTTGATGAATCGATAATTCTGGCGCCTGCTATCTGTGACTGTAATGCAGCTATCTTAGCTTCAAGCATACCTTGGGCATCTTTTGAGGCATCGTATTCTGCGTTTTCAGAAATGTCGCCTTTCTCGATAGCTTCTCCAATCAGCTTTGAAATGGCAGGTCTTTCAATATTAATCATTTGATCAAGATCAGCTTTCAGCTTCTTTAATCCCTCTGCAGATATATAATTAATTTTGCCCATAGTGCTATAGTTTCCTGATAATAAAACAAAAAAACAGAAGAACCCCGGGTGACCGGAACTCTTCTACTTACTAATAATTACAAATTTATAACTTCCTCGTAAAATTTTCAATAAAGATAAGAAAAAAATACTTTGAAGATGTTAAAAATACTTTCTATTTAAAACCTCCGAATAAATAACAGCTTTTTTCAAATTGAAATTTCCGAAAATCTTTAAATTAATTTTTCCCTTTGGTTGCGGTGATTTCGTTTCCGGCTGAATCTTCGGAATTTCTTTATTTTCCCCCTTAAACATTTTGTATTTCTGATTGATGGATTCCTCAATATTTTCCCAATTTTTGGAATCCACAATCTCCTTCACCTGAGGTTGTTTTTCTTCGTTCAAAAGTTCAGGGATCACCATTTTCTCCATATTCTCAAAAATAGAGCCTCCGGTACCTTCTCCACTGGAATACTCTTCCGGTTCCTCATTATCTTCCAGTTCCTTTTCAACGCTTTTCCTACGCTCTGCTTTTTCGGCCTCCTCCTTTTTATTTTTCTGCACGATGGCCTGAACAATGGATGCTATAACAATGATTATCAGAAATATATAATCCCCGAAAGCACTCATTTTAATTTGAATAAAATTTACATCCATTTTGATTATTTTAGCCGAGTATAAAATTAATTATTTGTTTTAATAAAATCAGGAAAGTGAAAAAGATTTTGGCATCGGTATTTATGTTATTGATTCTGGCCGCCTGCTCAAAGGATCAAAACTCCTTCCTTCCCTATAGACAAGTGAGTTTCTATAAACCCCTTGCCAACTACAACCATCTTACAGTTCCCGGAAATTCAATTACCTTCCAGTACTATGGATACGCCGGGGTAATTGTCATCTGCATCAATGAAAACGAATATTATGCCTACGATGCCTGTTGTCCTTATGAAGTTGATAAAAGCTGCGTCGTAGAAACAGATCCGATAAAAAACCTCAGCGGGGGTGGGCTGATTTACAGCAGCAACGCCACTGCAAAATGTAAATGCTGCGGTTCCGAATTCATGCTTTTCGGAGGAGGATTCGCTTCAAAAGGCCCGGCCGCACGGCCGCTCCAGCAGTACCAGGTTGTCAATATTTCAGGCAGACTTTGGGTGCATAATTAATTCATTCTTGTAGACACAAAGCACTGCCTTGTATCAGCTAACCATTCGATAGCCCCAATTAAGTAAGGAGACAAGGCAGTAACTTGTTTCTATTAATCAGTCAATACCTTCAATCAAGAGACAGAGACATGGCAGCGCCTTGTTTCATAAATATCAACACCGGTGTTTATTCGTAGATTATTCGCAGTTTATTCGCTGATTATTCGTTCATATACGAATGATCTACGAATAATGTACGAATAATCTACGAATAAACACCGGAGAAGGTATGGCCGGAGCTGCGGGATAAAATAATGATTTGAGAAACCCAGGAGAGGAATCAGGTGATTGAATGGACTGATTTTGATGATGAAAAGGGAAAGAGTCAAATAAAAAAGGTGAGATAAAATACCTCACCTTTTCTGAACAAAATTTATGTCTAAACTTCTAATACCTGTAATGTTCAGGTTTATAAGGACCTGAAGGATTCACACCGATGTAAGCGGCCTGTTCAGGCGTAAGCGTGGTTAACTTTACTCCAAGCTGATCAAGATGTAAACGTGCCACCTCTTCATCAAGATGTTTGGGAAGACGATATACATTCGTTTCATATTTCTTTTCCCACAATTCCATCTGAGCAAGAGTCTGATTGGTAAATGAATTACTCATTACAAAAGAAGGATGTCCTGTGGCACAGCCAAGATTCACCAAACGGCCTTCAGCCAATAGGAATATAGCGTGTCCGTCTGCATAAACAAACTTGTCAACCTGTGGTTTGATGTTGATTTTCTTAATACCGGGCCATTTTTCAAGACGAGCTACCTGAATTTCATTATCAAAGTGTCCGATATTACAAACGATACTCTGATCCTTCATTTTTGCCATGTGTTCGCCCGTAATGATGTCCCTGTTGCCGGTAGTGGTAACAAATATATTGCCCTCACCGATTGCCTCGTCCATGGTTTTGACTTCAAATCCTTCCATCACGGCCTGTAAAGCACAAATCGGATCGATTTCGGTAACAATGACACGGGCGCCATATCCACGCATAGATCTGGAGCAACCCTTGCCTACATCACCATAACCGGCTACAACTACTACTTTACCGGCAATCATTACATCTGTAGCCCGTTTGATTCCGTCGGCGAGAGATTCACGGCAACCGTAAAGATTATCAAATTTCGATTTGGTAACTGAATCATTTACATTGAAAGCCGGAAAAAGAAGTTTCCCTTGCTCAACCATCTGGTACAAACGATGAACGCCAGTGGTAGTTTCTTCAGAAACACCTTTAATCTTTGCCGCCTGCCGATGCCAGCGGTCTGGATCCTTCTGTAATATTCTTTTAAGACATTGATTCAGTTGAATTTCATCCTCAGCTTCGGTCTTTTTATCAAGAATTTCAGGATTATTTTCAGCTTCATAACCATAGTGGATCATCAAGGTAGCATCTCCCCCATCATCAACGATCAGGTCCGGCCCTTCTCCTTCTCCAAAATCAAGAGCTCTTTCCGTACACCACCAGTATTGCTCCAAAGTTTCACCTTTCCAGGCAAATACGGGAACTCCCGTAGCGGCAATCGCTGCAGCAGCATGATCCTGAGTGGAGAAAATATTACAGCTGCACCAACGTACTTCAGCTCCCAATTCGACCAGAGTTTCAATCAATACGGCTGTCTGGATCGTCATGTGCAATGATCCCATGATCCTGGCGCCTTGCAGGGGTTTGGATGCGCCATATTTTTTTCTCAATGCCATTAATCCCGGCATTTCCTTTTCCGCAATTTCAATTTCCTTTCTTCCGAAAGCAGCCAGTGAAATATCTTTTACTTTATAACTGATATTTGCTACGCTTGTATTTTCCATTTTTGGTTATAAAAAATTATTTTTAAAGATAAATATTTATACAAAATTCTTACTAATCTATTCGAGCAACTTTAAAGTGCGCTCTTTGTCCCGAATCATTTCTTCACGAAGGGCTTCCAGATTCGGGAATTTTTGTTCATTTCTTAATTTCTCGACAAAATGCAAGGTAATCTGTGAATGATAAATATCCTTGTCAAAATCGAAGATATTCACCTCAATGCTCCGGTGATCGGCATTATAATCTACGGTAGGACGTACACCGATATTAAGCATCCCTTTATAAATTGTTCCGTAAATTTCAACTCTCACCGCATAAACGCCATTTCCGGGCACCAATTTAAGCGGATCAAGGGGCTCAATATTGGCAGTGGGGAATCCCAGCTTTCTGCCAAGTTGCCGACCCTCAATAACCTTTCCCATCAAAATATACTGATATCCCAGATACTGATTAGCTTTATGAACCTCTCCTTCTTCCAGCGCCTTGCGGATCTTGGTAGAGCTAATAACTTTATCACCCAGAGTAAGTTCATCGAGCCTCTCTATCTTAAAACCCAATTGCCTCGATAACAAAGCCAATGATTCAAAATCTCCTTGTCTTCCTTTCCCAAAATGATGATCATACCCTATCACAAGAGAATTTAAATTCATTTGCTCCACAAGAATTTTCCTGACAAATTCATCATAAGTCAGCTTAGAAAATTCCCTGGTAAAAGGATAAACAATCAAATGTTCAATTCCCATTTTCTGCAACAAAACAATCTTTTCTTCCTGTGTGGACAACAGTCTAAGACTACCATCCCTGGAGGAGACCACAGTTCTGGGATGCGGATGAAAAGTAAAAATAACGGATTCGCCGGAAGAATTCTTACTGATTTTCTTAAGATTTTCAATCACCTTTTGATGTCCAAGGTGAACCCCATCAAAGGTTCCAATGGTTACTACCGGTCTGACAGCTTTGAATTTATCTAATCCGTAATGAATTTGCACAAAATTGAATTTTAAGGCGTAAAAATAATCATTTTATTTCGGACTCATCATGAAGTAAATAATTAGGACATTTTAATACACGAGTATATGAATAAGTTTGATTGATTTTAACGGGGAATTTTTATTTTTGTTCCTACAAGAAAATCAAAGAGGTAAATCTATAGTCAAATCAGATTTTAGTTTTGTGAATTAAAAAAATCAGCTGATGAAGAAGGCATTTTTATTACTTATTTTTCCGTATTTCCTTTTTTCGTGTAGTCATAAAGGCAATTTTTCCGTTTCCGGCAAAATCGAAGGAGGCGCCGGGAAGAAAATTTATTTCAATAAATTACTCTTAAACTCTCAACAAGCAATTGATTCGGCTAAACTTGACAAAGAGGGAAAATTCAAATTTAAAGGGATTGCAACTTCCCCTTCATTTTTTATTTTGAAGCTATCTTCCGGCAATTTTATTACCTTACTCGTTGACTCTGCAGAAAAATGTAAAATAACTGGTTCCTACAAAACCTTTCCCGAGAATTACAAGGTTCAGGGATCTGTAGGATCAGAACACATGAGAGAATTAAATTTACGGTTTATTACGGCAAAAAAACAATTAGATTCCGTGCAGGCTATTTATAGCAAGATTCAAAATGATCCTCTTCAATCATCAAGAGCCAAAGAATTAGAGACTTTGAGTAACAATATCAGGAACGAGCACTCCAATTATGTGACTTCTTTTGTAAAGAATAATCCATTTTCGCTGGCGAGCATTTATGCTCTTTATCAGAAATGGAGCGAGCAGGATTATGTGATAAGGGATTTACAGGCAATGAAAATAGCAGCTTCTGCGCTTTTTTCCATTTATCCATCCAATGAACAGGTTATCGCACTGTACCAGAATACAAGTGAATTAGTACGGACCGAAGCCAACAGGAAAATTGTCAATGCCCTAAAAGGTGAGGAAGTAAATTCTCCCAATATCGTTTTACCGGATGCGGATGGAAAAATAAGGGAACTGTGGTCGCTGCACGGGAAATATGTACTGGTTCATTTCTGGTCGGCAAAGGATCGTTCTTCCCTTGTGATGAATCCTGTTTTGTCTGAATTATATCATAAATACAATAAGAAGGGATTTGAAATATACATGGTGAGTGTGGATACTGATCGTGAGGCATGGATGAACGCGATTCAGGAATCTAATCTGGATTGCATTAATGTGGGTGACATGAAAGGTTGTTACCAGGCTGTGACAAATTATAATATTAAATCGGTACCCGCCAACTACCTCCTGGACCCTAAAGGAGAGATCATTGCCAAAAATCTGAGAGGTCCGGCATTGGACCAGGTATTGAGCCAGGCTCTTAAATAAATTCAGGAAACAGATCAATAACCTTTGGTAAAATTATTTCAATATCAATTGTTTTACTTGAATTTTCCCATTTTAGGTCTATCTTTGTTTTCCGTGATTATTAAAAGTGACTTTGTTTTAAACAAGATTAGGATCAATTGAAACGTATATATTTTGCATCTGACGTTCATCTTGGATTTCCGGATCCACTCCACAACCATGAAAAGGAGAAGATATTTGTCAATTGGTTAAATCAAATAAAACAGGATGCTTCTATGATCTTTCTTCTGGGCGACATTTTTGATTTCTGGTTTGAATATCGAAAAGTTGCCCCCCGTGGTTTTGTACGTGTATTGGGGACTCTTGCCGAATTATGCGATAGCGGAATACCGGTTCATTTTTTTACAGGGAATCACGACATCTGGGTATTTGATTATCTTCCGCAAGAAACAGGAATGATCATCCACCGGGGACCTTTTGAAACGGAAATAAATGGCAAAAAGTTTTTTATGGCACATGGGGATGATATGATGGGAAAAGATTTGAGGTATCAATTACTGAAGAAATTTTTCCATAATTCATTGGCTCAATGGCTTTTTGCCAAGATTCATCCCGATTTATCCTTCCGGATTGCAAGCAGATGGTCAAAGGACAGCCGTTTATCCCGTGGAAAGAAATTGGAATTTTTGGGCGAAAATAAGGAAGATCAGATTATTTTTGCCAAAGAATTGCTCAAGGAAAAACACATTGACTATTTTGTTTTTGGTCACCGTCATCTTTCCCTTGAATTTAAGCTTTCACCTCAGAGCAAATTATTTATGTTGGGTGATTGGTTTGATGATATTACTTATGGTGTTTTTGACGGAAATGATTTCAGTCTGAAAAAATTAACCAAATTAAAAGATAATTAAAGTTTAAACTAATTAAACATGAGCAAAAAGACTTACACAACAATAGTTGCAACAGGATCATACGTTCCGGAACAAATTATTGCCAATAATTATTTTCTCGACGTAGAATTTTATGATCCAGCCACCCGGAAAAAATTTGAAAGATCAAATTCAGATATTATCAGCAAATTCCAGGAAATAACCAATATAGAAGAACGCCGATATGTGAAGCCTGAACAGGTAACGAGCGATATTGCGACATTGGCAGCTCGTGAAGCAATTGAATCTTCAGGTTACGATCCTGAAAAACTTGATTTTATCCTGGTGGCTCATAATTTTGGCGATATGTCGCTTGAAAATTGTCATATCGATCTATGTCCGGGATTGTCCTTCCGTGTAAAATCAAAACTGCAGATCAAGAACTCCAATGTTCTTTGTCATGATGTGATAGCCGGATGTCCGGGATGGACTACAGCCATGATCCTTGCCGACGCCTATATTAAAAGCGGTACTTTCAAAAGTGGATTAGTTATTGGATCTGATGTCATTTCCCGTATAGCAGACCCTTATGACCGCGACCGGATGATCTTCTCAGATGGTGCAGGGGCTGTTATCGTTGAAGCAATGGAAAGTGAAAAACCTGTTGGTATAATATCCCATTCCAGCCGTTCTGATTTTGATCATGGCATGTTAAAAGTGGCTCCTTCGGTCAATCCCGATTACAGCATCGGAGATTTCAAATTGAAGATGCAGGGTTCAAAGGTATATGCTTATGCTCTTTCAAATGTTCCTGCTGTTGTAAAAGAAAGTCTTGATAAAGCAGGCCTTCATCTAAATGATATAAATAAAGTTTTGATCCATCAGGCAAATGAAAAGATGGACGAAGCAATTCTTAGCAGAGTTTTCAAATTGTATGGACAAAAAGAGTACGATAAGAATATCATGCCGATGACCATCAGTAAATTTGGTAACTCCTCAACAGCTACGGTCCCGACTTTGCTTGATCTGATTTTAAAAGATAAGATGGACAATCATCAGATAAAATCTGGGGATAATGTCATATTCACATCTGTGGGAGCAGGAATGTCAATTAATTCTATAGTATATAAATTCCCGTGATTTTACAAGAAAAATAAAAAAGCAGGTTAGAATATCTAACCTGCTTGTAATCTTGCAGCACTTACCTTTTCTATTTTTTCTCTTGCCAGAGCAGGAGTGATAATTAATTCACCGTGATTGTTGGAAGGCATCTCAAACATCACATCAATCATGATGGTTTCACAGATAGCACGCAATCCACGAGCACCCAGCTTGAATTCAATAGCTTTGTCAACTATTAGATAAAGTGTTTCTTCTTCGAATACCAACTTTATTCCATCCATATTGAAAAGCTTTTTATACTGCTTTATGATGGAATTTTTAGGTTCCGTGAGAATTCGTCGAAGTGCTTCTCTGCCAAGCGGCACCAAGTGAGTCAATACAGGAAGTCGTCCCACTATTTCAGGGATTAATCCGAATGATCTCAGATCCTGGGGAGAAACGTATTGGAGCAGATTATTACGATCAATATTCCCTGATTCGAGAGTCGCTTTATAGCCAACCACTTTGGTATTTAATCGCTGTCCAATTTTTTTCTCTATCCCTTCGAAAGCTCCGCCACAGATAAATAAAATATTCTTGGTATTAACCGGAATCATTTTTTGTTCAGGATGCTTACGTCCACCCTGAGGGGGAACATTTACAATGGCACCCTCAAGAAGTTTAAGTAATCCCTGCTGAACTCCTTCGCCTGATACATCACGGGTAATAGAAGGATTATCTCCTTTACGCGCAATTTTATCAATCTCGTCAATAAATACAATCCCTCGTTCGGCAGCTTCCACATTATAATCTGCAACCTGCAGGAGACGAGTCAAAAGAGATTCAATATCTTCTCCCACATAACCTGCTTCGGTCAATACGGTAGCATCAACGATGGTAAAAGGGACATGAAGCATTCTTGCAATTGTCTTTGCAAGCAATGTTTTACCGGTTCCTGTAGGACCGACCAGAATAATATTGGATTTTTCTATTTCAGTCCCATCATCTTCTACCCGTTGATTCAATCTTTTGTAGTGATTATAAACTGCAACAGAGAGAACCTTTTTCGCATCATCCTGACCAATTACATACTGGTCAAGGAACTCTTTTATTTCCTTTGGTTTTTTTACATTTACAGTAGAGAAATCAAAGTTTTTATTTTTCTTGAATTCTTCTTCAACAATGCTATGGGCCTGTTCTATGCAATTCTCGCATATATGACCTTCCATACCGGCAATTAATAACTGAACATCTCGCTTATCTCTTCCACAAAATGAACACCGGTCACTTTTTTTCATGTCACCCATTGTAATAATTTCGGAATTAAGACTTATTCTTTTTTATCCGTACCAGGATATCATCAATCATTCCATATTCTAAAGCCTCCTGAGAAGTCATCCAGTGATCCCTGTCTGAATCCTGTTCAACTTTTTCGAACGGCTGCCCGGAATGATCAGCAATGATCTGATACAACTCCTTCTGCAATTTTGCAATTTCTTTAGCCACAATCTGGATATCAGAAGCAGGACCCTGAGCACCTCCCATAGGTTGATGAATCATAATCCTGGAATGCCTCAGCGCAGACCTTTTCCCTTTTGTTCCGGCCGTCATTAACACAGCGGCCATAGAGGCAGCCATCCCTGTGCAAATGGTCGCAATATCACAATTTATATATTGCATGGTATCATAAATCCCAAGTCCGGCATGCACCGACCCTCCGGGAGAATTAAAATAGATCTGAATATCTTTCCCTGGGTCTGAAGATTCCAGGAAAAGCAGCTGAGCCTGGATAATATTGGCGACATAATCATCAATAGGGACTCCAAGGAAAATAATCCGGTCCATCATTAGCCTGGAGAATACATCCATCTGGGCAACATTTAGCTGTCTTTCTTCAATAATGGTTGGAGAGATGTAACTGTTGGCGGATATAGATTGGTACTGATGCAGTTTAAGACTGCTGATCCCTAACTTCTTAGTCGCAAATTGACGAAACTCTTCACTGTCGGTTCTCATAATTCTTCCCCTTTATAAATTTAAAAACTTTATAAAACATAACTCACAATACTTTTATTGCGAAGTCATGTTTTACAAAGTTATTAAAATCCTATGATTAAGTTTGATGAAAAAACTATTTTTCAAAAAGATCATCAAATTCCTTTTGACTAACTTTATGAGATTTTGCAGGTGCTTTTTCCTTGATCAAACCAAGAACTTTTTCTTCACCCTTCCTTTCAATCATGTGCTGTTTTTCTTCTTCATTCTTGAAAATTGAATTGGCGTAATTTTCAAGATATTCATCCGGAACATTGAACATTCCGTATTGACGAAATTGCATCTTTGCCATTTCGGATGCCATCTCCCGGATATCTTCCTCACTGACCTTTATCTCATTTTCCTTGATTAGCTTATTTTTTATAAGAGTCCATTGCAAATCCTTCTTGAACTGATCGAATTCCTGATCAATCTGTTCTTTCGTGACTTTCTTATTTGTTTCAAGAAGCCAACGTTTCAAAAATTCTTCAGGGAGCTTTATACCAGCCTGACTAATAAGTTTTTCTTTGACATCAACCAGAAATTTGTACTCACTTGAATATTTAAGATTCGTCTGAAGTTCTTCTTTTACTTTTTGTTTAAAATCTTCAATGGTTTTAATCTCCGTTTCTTCTCCGTAAACCTTTTTGAAGAGATCTTCATTTATTTCAGCGGGGATGAAAGTATTAATCTTTGATATTTTAAAATTAAATTCAGAATTCAGACCTTCGATGTCTTCATGTTTAATCTTCAGAAGATGAGCTACCTCATGATCGTTGGCAAAGGCTTTTTTGGGATTGAATTTGATGACATCTCCAACTTTAGCTCCCGTGAAACGGGATTTTATTTCTTCATCCTGGAATAATTGAGGAGATACAAAAACATTTTCGGCAACAATTCCACCATTTTTGGGTTCTCCATTTTCATCAAGTTCTGCGAAATCTCCATTGGTTGTTTCTTTATCACCAACCTGTTCAGCAGTAACATTTTCACCAAAACGGTTAGTATATCCTTCAATCTGTTTTCCAACAAGATCCTCATCAACCTCTATTTCGTACCAGGGAAGTTCACCTGTTTTTGCAAGGTCGATATCGATCTCTGGAGACAATCCAAGGTCAAAAACAAATTCAAATTCTTCATCTGTATCAAAATCAATATTCAAGGGTTCTTGGGTATTTGGCAAAGGCTCACCCAGAATATTCAACTTTTCATCGGTAATATATTTGGAAAGTTCACTTCCCAGTACCTGGTTAACTTGTTCTGCAAGAACTGCCTTTCCATACATCCTCTTAATAAGACCTGCAGGAACCATTCCTTTCCGGAAACCAGGCATATTAACTTTTTTCTTATACTCTTTGAGTTTTTCATTAACTGTGGCCTCGTAATCCTGTTTTTCAATTTTAAGGCGGACAGTGGCATTCAATTCGTCAATACTTGTTTTTGAAATTTTCATATCATTCAGCTTATAAGATATAAAATGGCTTAAGCCGGCATTTCCTTTTATTCCGGGTTTCTGCAATCTTAAAAAATGTCCTTACTTCTCTCTAAAGGAAAAGAGTGATTGATGGACTTTAGTGCGGACGAAGGGACTCGAACCCCCACGCCTTACGGCACCAGATCCTAAGTCTGGCGCGGCTACCAATTACGCCACGTCCGCATTTTTTGGCGTTGCAAATATAGTCAATTTTTAATTCCTATTTAACCTCCAGAATTATTCAAGAATTAATTCATCATCCAGTAGCTATTTTTATTTCATTATAGGACGACGCAACTGAAAATTCTGACCAAGGTATAAGCGTCTAACTTCTTCATCAGCAGCAAGTTCTTCCGCACTACCACTGTTCAATATTTTACCATCATATAATAGATAAGACCTGTTTGTAATAGAGAGCGTTTCATGAACATTGTGATCGGTTATCAGAATACCAATGTTTTTATCCTTAAGCTTGTAAACAATATGCTGAATATCCTCTACTGCTATAGGGTCTACACCAGCGAACGGTTCATCAAGCAATATGAAGGCAGGATTAATTGCAAGGCACCTTGCAATTTCAGTTCGTCTGCGCTCACCTCCTGACAATTGGATGCCCTTGCTTTTCCGTACCCGCTGAAGACCGAATTCATCAAGTAGAGACTCCAGTTTTTCTTTCTGATATTCCTTTGAGAAATCAGTCATCTCCAGAATGGAACGGATATTATCCTCAACACTCATCTGCCTAAAAACAGACGCTTCCTGAGCAAGATAACCAATACCCAACTTGGCTCGTTTATAGACAGGGAAAGAAGTGATATCGGTATCATCAATAAAAATTCTACCACCATTCGCCTTTATTAATCCTACAATCATATAAAAAGAGGTGGTTTTCCCTGCCCCGTTAGGACCCAGTAACCCAACAATTTCTCCTTGATTCAACTCCAGGGATACGCCCTTAACAACAGTTCTGCTGCGATATTTCTTAACGATCTCTTCGGCTCTCAGCCTCATTTATCAATATTTTATATTATAAAACAATTTATGCTTCAAGAAGTTCCTCATGAGATTTTTTCTTCTCAATTCTTTTAGCCAGTATAACGCCCGCTTCATAAAGCAAAAGAAGCGGTCCGCTCACTAAAAGCATACTAAATATATCCGGAGGTGTAATAATTGCAGCCATTAACAGCAGTAACACATAAGCATGCCTTCGGTAAGTTTTAAGAAAAGAAGAAGTTATGATTCCTACTTTACTAAGGAAATAAATAATAATCGGGAGTTCAAAAACAAGTCCACTACCCAGGACTACCGTGCTCACAGAACTAACGTATGAATTCAGATTGATCTGATTCACGACTTCATCACTGACACTATAAGCACCAAAAAAGTGCGTTGTCAGGGGAACGATCAGATAGTAACCAAACAAGACTCCCAGCAAAAAAAGAAAAGAAGTATAAAAAACAGCACCGGTTGCATATTTCTTTTCTTTATCGTAAAGTGCAGGTCTTATAAAGCTCCAGAATTCATAAAAGATATAAGGAATTGTAATGATAATCCCTCCAACCATTGCTATCGTAATATGGGTTGTAAACTGCCCTGACAAATCTATGTTGATAATTTCAATGGGCTTTGTATTTATCTGTATGCTTGGTGAATCAAATACCTTGGCCATCCAGGCAAAGAACCGATTTGTTATGAAATCAGAAGTTTTGGGTTTAAAAAGTATCTGATCGAATATGAACTTCACATTGATAAATACAAAAACAGCACCAGCAACGACGGCGATAGATGAACGTACCAGATGCCATCTCAGTTCTTCGAGGTGTTCAAGAAATGACATCTCGCCCGTATTTCTAACTCTGTTCTTCTCTTTTTCCTTCTTTCCAGAAAGTATTGCTTTTAAAGACATTTAATATTCCTATTTTTATTAACTTTGGACAACTCACCGGAAAATACATTTCCCGGTAAAAATTGGACAAATATACAATTCTTTAGCCTCTTTTGTTATGGATTTAAATAAACCCATACACTTCAATGTTAAATAATTGTGATTTTATCAATACGATTTGTAGAGGACAATAAATTTAATAACTTCGTGTGAAAACAATCGCTAATAAACAATTAACAATTATTTGACCACAGGCGAGAAATACAGAAGGAACAAAATAAATTATGGTTGATCGGAGTTTACTGAATACCCAATTACAAAAATACTTTGGTTTTGATAGGTTTAAAGGGCAGCAGGAAGATGTAATTATCAGCATTTTAGAAGGACACGACACATTTGTTTTAATGCCAACAGGAGGAGGAAAATCTCTCTGCTATCAGTTACCAGCTTTATTGAAAGAAGGGACTGCGATAGTGGTGTCTCCACTCATTGCATTGATGAAAAATCAGGTAGATGCCATGAGAAGTTTCAGCCTAGATGATGGCGTTGCCCATTTCCTTAATTCCTCCTTATCTAAAAACGCAATCCAAAAAGTAAAAGATGATATCGGCAGGGGACAGACAAAATTGCTTTATGTAGCTCCTGAATCACTCACTAAATTAGAAAATATTGATTTTCTGAGAGGTATTAATATTACTTTTTATGCCATTGACGAAGCCCACTGCATTTCAGAGTGGGGACATGATTTCCGGCCTGAATACCGACGTATAAGGCCAATAATCAATGAAATCGGGAATGCTCCCATCATGGCCCTAACAGCTACCGCAACTCCGAAGGTTCAGCACGATATACAGAAAAACCTTGGGATGCAGAATGCCCATGTTTTTAAATCCTCTTTTAACCGGCCCAACCTTTATTATGAAATAAGGCCCAAAGTGAAAGCCAAGGATCAGATCATCCGTATGATCAAAAATAATCCAGGGAAATCAGGCATCATTTATTGTTTAAGTCGCAAAAAAGTTGAAGAAATAGCTGAACTTCTCCAGGTAAATGGCATTAGGGCGCTTGCTTATCATGCCGGGATGGATTCTGCCACCCGTTCGGCTAATCAGGATAAGTTCCTGATGGAAGAGGTTGATGTAATTGTTGCGACTATTGCTTTTGGAATGGGTATTGATAAACCGGACGTAAGATTTGTCATTCATTACGATATTCCCAAATCTCTTGAGGGGTATTACCAGGAAACAGGTCGTGCTGGTCGCGATGGAGGTGAAGGAAAATGCATTACCTTTTATAATTATAAGGATATTCAGAAACTTGAAAAGTTCATGCAAGGCAAACCTGTAGCTGAACAGGAAATCGGGCAGCAATTGTTGCTCGACACCGTTGCTTTTGCCGAATCATCGATGTGCCGCCGGGTCGTTCTCCTTAATTATTTTGGCGAGAAATACGAATCAGATAATTGTGGTGCTTGTGACAACTGCCTGAATCCCAAAGAACAGTTTGAAGGGAAAGATCTCGTTGTAATGGCACTGAAATCTGTCCTTGAAGTAAAAGAATTGTGTAAAGCTGAACATTTGGTAAGCATTCTGATGGGAATTGAAAATGCCACTGTCAAATCTTTCATGCACGATAGTCTCGATATCTTCGGAGAAGGCGATGAATACGATGAGAAAATCTGGAATGCTGTTTTCAGACAATGTATTATTGCAGGCTTTCTTCATAAAGATATTGAAAATTATGGGGTCCTTAAACTAACGGATTTAGGAATAGAATTCCTTAACAAACCACACTCCTTCATGGTTGTGAAAAATCATGATTATGAAGCAGAAGAAGAAGCCGAGGAGGCTCCCCCTTTTGGATCTTCATCTTCGGGTGATCCCGAATTGTTTGCCATCCTTAAGGACCTTCGCAAAAAGGTAGCCTCTAAACAGAATCTTCCTCCATTCGTAATTTTTCAGGATCCGTCTCTTGCCGATATGTCAATCCAGTATCCGACAACACTTGAAGAGTTACAGGGAATCATTGGCGTAGGACAGGGAAAAGCCCAGCGATATGGGAAACCTTTCGTGGAAACTATTAAGAAATACGTAGAGGAAAAAGGAATTGAACGTGCGCAGGATATGGTTGTACGTACAGTTGCCAATAAATCCAAGAATAAGGTCTATATCATTCAGAGTATTGACCGGAAAATGCCCCTTGACGATATTGCTGAGTCCAAAGGCATGACAATGGATGAATTGCTCACTGAAATAGAAGTAATTGTGAATTCCGGCACAAAAGTCAACATTGACTATTACATCTATGATGTGATGGATGAAGACCAGGTTGAGGATATCTTTAAGTACTTCCGTGAAGATGCAGAATCCGATTCAATTGATGAAGCGGTTGCTGAATTCGGTGATGATTATGAAATTGAAGAAATAAGAATGGTCAGGATTAAATTCCTTGCTGAAATGGGCAATTAGTCGATTTTATCTTTTTATAGCTTTCGCAAAAATTCTTCTAACGAAATAACATTCAGCAGAAGAATTTTTTTTTATAAAAGGGAATATGATTCATTTTAATTACTGCTTAATAGACCCATTGTATGATATAATAATTCAATGCCGCCATAACTGCCATGACCTGGAATTACAATTTTCGCTGAAGGAAATTTCTTAATTATTTTGTCTATTGTCTTTGGATAAGAGTTTAAATCCCCATCCACCGTATTCCCCAGGTTATTTGATTCAAGACTCTTTATCATACAACCGGGGAACAGGATTTTCTCCGAGGGAATCCAGACTACAATATTATCCAATGAATGAGCTGCCCCCAAATAGTAACATTCTATTGATTTTCCATTAAGCTGTAACTTTAATGAATCCTTAAAGCCCTTCTCAGGGACAGGTAATCCTTTCGATTTTGCAATATCAATTGTAATTTGATTCGCATAAGATGATATTCCCTTTTTTTGTAAAAATCCCAAACCACCCATACAGTCACTATGCCAGTGATTTGGAACAAATCCGACAATTTTTGTTTTCATTGAATCCATCAGCCAAATCACTAACTTCTCAGTCAGGGAATCGGTTGCAGGGGTATCAAACAAAAATGCCTTTTTTTTGCCGATGAAAATCACTCCATTCGATGAAATGCGTCCATATTTTGGCATTTCAGAATAAGAGACATGCATATATGCATTTTCTGATAATTGAATCAGGAATATGTCTTTTGAAAGATGAATAGTATCCTGCCGCAGTTGTCCAAGGCAATTGCAACCATATAAACCCAGGATAAAAACCAAAAAAGTCCTCATATTGTACCAATTATAACAGAAAGCCAAATTTTCTATTTTATTAATTCTTCTCTACCAACGGGACCTTGATATAAAAGGTCGTTCCCACGTCCATCGTGGTACGGAACCATATATTGCCATTAATATTTTCAATAATTCTTTTGGCGATAGCAAGACCAAGACCCATACCACTTGATTTAGTAGTAAAACTAGGCTCAAAAAGTTTAGCACGCAATTCCTCGGGAATACCGATCCCGTTGTCGGCAATAGTCAGCAAGGCATAATCATCTTCTTCTTTCAATTCAATCACTATATGTCCTTCTTTATCCTTAGGAATCGATTGAATTCCGTTTTTTATCAGATTAATAAGAACTCTGCTAAGCTGATCTTTATCTGCCATGATCTGTATAGGTTCTCCGCCATAGCTGACCACATCAATCGAAATATTCGAAGTAGTTTTAAACAAAAGCGCTGCTTCTTTTACTCTTTCACGCAGATCCAGTAATTCATTCTGAATTCTGGGCATGCGGGCAAAATCAGAAAAAGAAGAAGCAATTGTGGATAGTACATCAATATTCTCAATTAACGATTTACTCACCTGATCAAAATATTCATCAAAATTTTCACTCCCTTGTTCCTTAATTCTCCTCAGATATTGGATATTCAATTTCATCGGAGTTAAAGGATTGTTGATTTCATGTGCTACCTGTCTGGCCATTTCCCGCCATGCAAGCTCCCTTTCTGTCCGGGCAAGCAACTCAGCGCTTTCAGCCAGTTCATCTACTTTTTTATTGTATTCTTTTGCAAGCCGGCCTATTTCATCCTCTCCAAGATACTCAATTTTCGCATTCTCTTTTCCAAGCTGAATCCCCTTAAGGTTTTGCTCTATTTTAAGCAATGGTAGAGTAAGTTTATTACCGATAAGTATGGCAACAATCAGGCTGATCAGAATTAACAGAATGTACACGTTGGAGAAAGCTATAATAAAGGCAGAAACGTCTCTCTTAAACTCATCCTGTCTCGCGAAATACGGGAGATTCAGATAACCTACCAGGTCGTTTAATTTATTATATAAAGGTATATAGGCTGAATAGAAAGTCATCTTACCCAGATTTTCAGAATGGATAAAATTATTTTTTGACTCAATTGATAACTTATAATAGGCAACCGGATCTATTCTTGTAGAATTAAGTCCCCGATCATATATTTCACCCCTGGATGTAGCAAAGAGCTGGCCATCACGGTCATAGATATTGATATCAGTTCTGGTAAGATCAGAAAGAGCGATAAGCTGATCGTTCAGCATCTCATGAATTCCCGGATCCAGCTCATCCTCCGTTCCGATTCTCATGCTCAATTCCGAAGAAATCGAATAGAGTTTATCATTCAGGTCTCCCTGAAGAGAATTTTTAAACTGCTCATAATTATAAATGATGAGTCCAATTCCTACCAGTGTTGAGATTCCCAAAAGGGAGAGGATCAGCGTCAACTGAATTTTTCCTCTGAAATCCAGCGTTTTATTTTTCGATCGGAAAGAAGCCTGGTTAAACAAAAAAACAACCATTCCAATGAGATACAGAAGGAGGAAAAGATAAGGGTAGGTTTTCACCTGATCAATAAACTTTGTCTCAGGGTAACTGACAATAATGTAATTATTCTTTCCGCGGTAATAGGAACAATGCTTATAATCATTTTTTATAAAATACTGGAATTCACTTTTACCGCCAGCTTCTTTCGGCAAATGCATTCCATACTGATAGTCTCCTCCCCTGTCTACAAGCTGACCCTGATAATATTTTGCATAACTAAAATCTTTCACCCTGCTCTCTTTGGAATTTTTTTCATCCAGCAGTAATTCAGGATATCCGCTTCCTTCCGGTAGTATTTTAGAATACAGTTGTATAAAGATTTTAAGATTTCCCCTGTCAAGTTCACCAACATACGAAATCCTTCCGTTCAACATATCCATGTAATAAAAGTTGCAGCCGGGAATTATTACTCCGTTTCCGGATTCCAGTTCCCTGAAGAAATCAAAACAAGGATATTTAACATTTAAATCTGCAACTAATAAACTATCAACAGGTTTGCAAACCGTTACTTTAAGATCATAGTTCCGCCAGAATCCTGTAAAATAGGTATTCCGGAAATAAGTTTCCACATTTGGGGAGGGGGGGAATAAATACTGATTAATGATACTGTCTCCACGGAATCGGTCATCCAGCTCTGAAAGAAATATCTCAGCAGAGGGATCTCGCTCCGAAGCCAGATTTACAGCTATCAATTTTTGCAGATTATCTTTTCTTTTGATGCTCAATTCATGGGAAAAGAGATTGAGGTATCCTGCACTGATGATAGAAACGAATAAAAGAAACGTGAATTTAAACCTTCTTATTTTTTCAGGAACAACCAAAAAGAGCAATGAACAGATAACCAGATAATACCCAAGAGAAGACAAAGGAATTGATATTCCTGCAAATCTAAATGCCAGGTATGCCAGAACCGCTGATCCTGTCACATAAAAAAGCGCTCTTTTATATCCTGGGAAAATATAATATTCCGAACGAATCCGAATCATTATAATGATAAATCCCAGCGCATGTAATGAGATACATAAAAAAGAGATAAGGTTGATAAACGAGAGCTGGAGATTACTAAAGAATTCGAGCGATATATTTGAATTCAGAAGAAGGATCTTCAAAAGAAAAATAGAAAAAACAAAATAAAAAGCTCCAAATAAGAAAACAAAGTATCGTATTGCCCGGATGTTCTTTTTGGGATAATACTCCATCCTTAACAGGATAAAAAAGGACTGGGCAATATAAAACAGAAAGACAGAAAGCAATAAGAACTCTCCTAAAGAAGACAACCATCCTCCATAAGCGAACTCAACAGGAGAAAAAAACTCACTCCGGAACAGGGAAGCCGGCACTTTCAGAAAATTCATCAATCGATAAGTAAAACAACCAATGGCAGCTGCTATGATGAATTTGTGCATTGGTTTTAATCTTTTACTTCGCAGAAGCCACTGTATTATCTGGGCAAGGAACAAGAAGAGCAGGATAAAATATAGAACTGTAATGGCAACTGCTTCTTTCTCATTCATAACTCCCTTCACAGGAACGATTGAGAATAAGAATTCACTATTCGGTCTGACTACATTTATTGCTCCATTTAGTTTCTGTGCACTTACCTGGTAATCATCCGGAAGATCAAAATCTTTCTGAAAAGAAGACCTGATATATCTATTTCTATAGGGGAAATCTCTCTTGATAAGGATATAACCCTTAAAGATAAATCCTCCCTCCGATTTGGTAATGGTCCAAAACCATCCTGTGGGTAAATGAGCAATACCACTCTTCCCATATTGCAAGGAATCTGCCGTTGGGAAAGCAATTAATGAGGAAGACCAGTATAATAAGTTGTCATTCTTGGAGATGGAAAATGACCTGTCTTCATGATCATATTTTTTGGGGTTTAAAAGATACCAGGTACTCTTAAGACTTTTAGTATATTTGATTTCCTGGATTATGGAACTAAGTTCCTTCTCCATCAGCTGTTCTTTCAACTTAACAGTCTTGTAAATTTTTTCCGCCTCATATTCCGTGTCAAGCCTGTGCAGAGATGAAATTTCCATGACCACCGTGAAAATTAATAGCGGCAGGGCAACTAACAGATACCGGTTATTCTTACAAAAGTGCCTTGTAAATACTTTATTCATGATGATAGGGCTCATTTCTCAGGATTGTCATAGACCTGTATAATTGCTCTACAAAAATCATGCGAACCATCTGATGTGAAAAGGTCATTTTTGATAAGGATATGCTAAAATTAGCTCTCTGATACACTGCTTTCGAAAACCCATAAGGTCCTCCAATTACGAAAATTAGCTGCCGTGTACCGGCAACCATTTTTTTTTCTATCCATTTTGAAAATTCAACAGATGAGAATTCTTTACCCTTTTCATCAAGCAGAATTAATTGATCACCCGGATTTATCTGCTCCAAAATCATTCGTCCTTCCTTTTCCTTTTGGAGTTCTTCTGTGAGATTCCCGGATTTTTTTATATCGGGTAATACTTTTAATTCGACGGGAAGATAAAAATTCAGCCGGTGCGCGTACTCTTCAATTCCTTCCCAGATATATTTTTTATCTGTCTTGCCAATAAAAAGGATCAGTATTTTCACTTTATCAATGTGAATCGGTTAAATTCATTTTCCGGGAAACTCCAGTATTACTTTAAAAACTCCCTGGATCACCATCTGGACAGCAAGTACAGTAAGAATAAGTCCCATGATTTTTGTAATTACTACAATGAGGGAAGGACTTAGTTTATTCGCAATTTTCTTGCTTGTGATAAACATCAGGTAAGTGATAAAACATACCAGAGCAAAAACAAAGATGATCAGTAAGGCGTAAAGGAAACTTTTACCCTCCCCAACAAAGTTCATTGCTGTAGAAATCGTTCCTGGTCCTGATAACAAAGGGATTCCAAGAGGAGATATAGCCATGTCATCAAAAGAATCGACAGGTAACTTTTTATCTGAACTCTGAGTTTTGGCCGTTTCTCCCTGTAAAAGATCATAACCGATGAAAAAAACAATTATTCCTCCAGCGATTTGAAAAGCAGGAAGTGTCAATCCGAACAAACGAAAAATAACATGTCCAAAAAGACTGAATACACTGATAACAAGGAAAGCCACCCATACTGACTTAAATGCTACACGTTTCATCGTTTTATCATCCGCATCGCCAACTAAGGATAGAAATACAGGGGTATTACCAATTGGATTTAGCATGGCGAAAAAACCAAGAAAGACAGTGGATAAAAACAGAACCAGGTTAGGCATATAAAATTCAAATAAAGCGATATTGTACAAAAATAGATAATAACATCCGAATAGAACAATATTCTTCAAAAAATTGGAAATGAAAGAGTCTAAAGCTATGCTCTCAATTTACACACGTGAATAAATTCCTGTAAATCAGAGAATATTTGGAATAAAACCCGCAAACGATTTTAAATATTTTTATCTTCTATACCAATAAATCTTCCTCCAGACTCTCATGGTTATCACCACCTAAACTGAAGTAATTATTTTCCTCATCTTCACATTCAAGATATTCCTGCTCATTATCCGGTTCAACACCCGGAACGTCCAAATCATCACCCGTTTCAATATCAGTCACTTCCTGAGATTTAGGGAATTTAAAAACATTCTTCCTCTCTGATAAATCCTCAGGATTCAGATCTGCTTCCTCGTAAGTGTGATAAATATCTTCCTGCGGAGGATATACAGGATATCCCGGAAGATCATTTTCTTCTCCGGCAAAACTTCTGTTGCCTTTCACTTCATCAAAAGGAGGAGATTTCCCTTTATTTTTCATCTTATTATAATTTATAATCCCTTTCATCTATAACAAAGTTACTGGCATTTTGTCATAATTGGTTGACTTATCCTATCTTTCTGTATTAAAATTAGTTAAAGCTTCAGATCAAAACCACTTTGGGACGTTGAAACCCAAAAGCAGAAAAATTGATAACCAGATTGTCTCATGTTTTTGTTTATGAATATCCGTTTACTTCCCTATTTGAGATTTCTCTTTGTCAAATGTTGTCATTTATGGTCATTAATAGTCATTTATTGTCATTTGATTGTCATTAATTGCTTTTTTACTGCACAATGACTATTAATGACACGTCTATAAACATTAGTCAACATACCGGACACTCATTTTTTGTTTTATTTACTATAATTCATAAGTCTTGCTATTTTTGTACGATTATTGTATTATACATGAAAACAACAGGGATTATGAGAAACAAATACTACTTTATACTTTATACTATTCTGTTAATAATGTTAATGCCTCTAATATCTGATGGTCAGATTCCAAATCAGATCGTCAGTGGCTTAAAAGCAGGAGATGCCAGGACTGTAGCATCACATTTCAATGATAATATTGAATTAATTATCCTTGATAAAGAAAATATGTGTTCACAAGCCCAGGGAGAGCAGATATTGAAAGATTTCTTTTCGCATAATAAACCTTCTGATTTCCAGATAACACATCAGGGAGGGAATGAATCAGTTTATGCAATCGGCAAAATGACAACATCGAATGGGAACTTCAGAGTGTATTTCCTTTTGAAACCCAAAGGGAAAAAACCTCAGATAGTTCAGTTGCGCATTGATAAGGATTAAACAATTGAAAGGGATTAAATAAATAAGGGTAAAGAATTGGACAGAACACTTGCAACAAAAGTAAAGGAATGGGCCATTGGCATTTATGATAAATTAACTGCACGGGCACGTGTTATAACACTTCCTTTTTTTGACAGGGTGCCTTTGTATGATGTCGGCGTTTTTTTCTGGAAAGGATTGGTCGATGGTTCTATCAGCACGAGGGCTTCAGCAATTGCATTCAATTTCATTCTTGCCATTTTCCCGGCTATAATATTCTTTTTCACCTTAATTCCTTATATACCCATCGAGAATTTCCAGCAGCAACTACTGCAGCTTCTGGCAAGCATAATGCCCAGGAATGCTTATCTTGCAATTGAAGAAACGATTAAAGATATTGTAATGCAGCCTCGGGGAGGTTTACTTTCATTTGGTTTTCTGGCTGCTTTTTATTTTTCCACTAATGGTATTGTGGCCATAATAACGGCTTTCAATGGAACAATTCATTCCATTGAAACCCGCTCCTGGCTCAATCAGCATTTGGTGGCCCTTGGATTGGCAATAATTCTGATAACCCTGACGACTATCAGCATCGCTATGATTACCGTCAGCAAAATTGTAATGCATTTTTTTGTAGCCAAAGGTTTAATACACCTCAATCTTACCTATTATCTTTTACTTGGAGGTAAATGGCTGATTATTTGTGCATTGTTCTATTTCTGTTATGCTTTCCTGTTCTATTATGCCCCTGCCCGTAAAACAAAATTCCGCTTTTTTTCGGCCGGGGTTACTCTTACAACAATTCTTTCGATTCTTACCTCGGTAGGATTTTCCTATTATATCAATAACTTCGGAAAATACAATACCCTTTACGGTTCGATTGGAACCCTCATTGTTGTGATGCTTTCAATTTACTTCAATTCTCTGATGCTGATAATTGGTTTCGAACTGAACACCAGCATCTGGATTGCCCGGAAAAGAAATAAACACCTGCAGTATAAAAGAAATTCAGACTAAAAAATCAACTCACTTTTTTCATCTCTGCCCGTTCGGACAGAATGATACGGTTTTTCCTTTCAGAAGCTTTTATTGCTTTTTGAATAAATTCTTCAGTGATGACCTCCACTTCCACACCAAGATCGAGAACTTCCAGCCATTTTTCGAGATGAACTCTCCAGGCTTTAACAGCTCCCTGCAAAGCATTTTTTATCTCTGGTTGTATAATCCAGAATTTCCCATCCTGACGTGCGGGTTCTATTCTTAGGTATAAAGATGGATCCTCGGCAACTTTAGAACAAAACCTGATGAATTGTTCCGGATGCCATCCACCGCAATAAGAACAACATAAATCTCCGTTCTCCCGTTCTACCCAAAAATCAGCTCCCTGACAGGGTATTTGTGAATCATACTGTTTTATTGGCACCGCTTCATAATCCCTCAAAGGGCAGGCAAACCGTTCTTCTTTTTTCATTTTTTATAAAACTTCAATCTGACATTAAAAATCAAGAAACCGGCTTTAGACAGAATAATACTTCAATATCCGGCAAAAAAACGCCACCACGGAATTATTATTCCCAGGTACCGGTGAAAAATGAATTAGAAATGAAAAATTAGCCTCTTTTGCAGCTAATGTCGCTTTTACCAAAATCCGGTAGCCTGATCTTCAGCAGATATTGGTAATTAAATGTTATCTATAAAGTCTTAAATAACTCTAATTATCAAGAGTTTCCTCTAAGTTTCTTCTTAAACTTCAATAGATTAATTTGCAACAACTGCAAATGCAAAGTTTAGGGTGGAGAATATCGGAATCGAACCGATGACCTTTTGACTGCCAGTCAAACGCTCTAGCCAACTGAGCTAATCCCCCCTCAGAATTAGCGACAAAAATACATCTTTTTGAATTAACCAAGAAATCATTTATAAAAGAATCATTTATAAATTGAAAATTTTATAATTCAACCATGACAGAGCTTATTTGTCCTGCTATTTATATTAACTTTGTAATATGTCAACAGAATATGATACATCTATCCGTCCTGAACGAATCGTATTGGTGGGAATTATAACTCCCGGTCAGGATGAGCGCGAGGTAAATGAATACCTTGACGAACTTGCTTTTTTAACGGATACTGCCGGAGGCGAGGTATGGGAAAAATTCACCCAAAGGGTTGAAAATCCCTTCCCTGCCACTTTTATCGGCGCCGGTAAACTGCAGGAAATTGCGGATTTTATAAAAGTTCATGAAATTGATACTGCAATTTTTGATGATGAACTTAATGCAACCCAGATCCGAAATATCGAAAAAGCCTTCGATTGTAAAATACTTGATCGCACAAACCTGATCCTCGACATCTTTGCCCGCCGCGCTCAGACAGCCTATGCCAAAACGCAGGTTGAACTTGCACAATGCCAGTACATGCTTCCGAGACTTACCCGCATGTGGTCTCACCTTGAAAGACAGCAGGGAGGTATTGGCACCAGGGGCCCGGGTGAGTCCCAGATTGAATCCGACCGCCGTATCATAGAAGATAAAATAAAACTATTGAAGGATAAGCTGAAACAGATTGACAAGCAAATGATCGTTCAGCGAAAAAACAGGGGTAAACTGGTAAGAATCGCATTGGTGGGATACACCAATGTCGGTAAATCCACCATCATGAATCTCCTCAGCAAATCTGACGTTTTCACGGAAAATAAATTATTTGCAACCCTGGACACTACTGTGCGCAAAGTGGTAATTGGGAATCTGCCATTTCTGTTGGCTGATACGGTAGGTTTTATCCGCAAATTACCGCATCACCTGGTTGAATCCTTCAAATCAACTCTCGATGAAACCAGGGAAGCAGATATCATCATTCATGTGGTGGACATCTCTCATCCCGGGTTTGAATCACAGGTTGATGTAGTGAATAAAACTCTCGGAGAAATCGGAGCGTCGGATAAACCAATGATCTATGTTTTTAACAAGATTGATGCCTTCACCTATAAAGAAAAAGAAGATGATGATCTTTCCCCTGTTACCAGGGAGAATCTGACTCTTGATGATTTAAAAAACTCCTGGATGGGGCATCACGATAATCTCTCCGTTTTCATATCGGCCAAAAAGAAAATTAATATCGAAGAATTCAAACAAGTACTTTACCAGGAAGTTAAAAAGATCCACGTTACCAGGTTTCCTTATAACGATTTCCTTTACCAGGAATACGGGAATTCAGAAAAAGGCAATGAAACGAAAGAATAGTTTTCTGATGCTCCCTTATCAGCTCATCCTTATGGAATAAGCCACATACAACTTTATAAGACTATCAAACCCTGGTTTAAATCATAATTTATTTCCGGATTTTAAACTTCTTTGAAATCCGATCTCAGGATTTCACCCACTGATCGGTACCGGATTGTCTCCGGACTCCTTATCCCATCGTCTTACTTTGCGCCGGCTTTTTTTGGACTTTCTGCGGACATTGTGCGGAAATTTCCGCACAATGTCCGCAGAAAGTCCGCAGGAAGTCCACAGAAGGTACAAACAAATCCCGGAGAATGTATTTGTAATAAGGCAGTCAGGCAGCAAAACTTTTCGGGGGAGTTTAATAAAAGAATCTGACAAAAAGATGGGGCAAAGAATCTTGATTTTTTGTATTTTTAAAATTCAAATACTTATCGGAAAATGAATTGGATTGACAAAAGTCTGGCGATTCTAATCACTTTGCCTATTCTGGCCACGATAATTTTAGGGGCCTCTCTGGCAAAACACAAGAGAAACGCGATGGGAAGAGCTACCATTAATCCATTCTTTTTCTATTCCGGGAAATTCTTTCTATTTGCTGTTTGGGTTGTTTTTTGGTTGATTCCACTTTCCCCGGAATTCAGGTCCTTGATTCCTTTTATGGTACAGGAAAATATACCTGATTTTCAAAAGTTACTTGCTGCTATTTTTCTGATCCCAGCCGACCTTCTCATCGTTCCTGCTTTCCTTTCAATGGGCCTGGTCACTCATATCGGGCTTCCGACGGGAAAGCACCAACTACGCACCGGAGGTATTTACAGAATCAGCCGGAATCCGATGTACTTTAGTATGTTGTTTCTCAACACAGCTGCCTTTTTATATCTTCCAAGCCTCCTGTTGCTTATCGCCATGCTCTACGGGATGATCGTTCATCACTTTATTATTCTGTCTGAAGAAAAATATCTTGAAAAGGAATTCGGACAGGAATACCTGGAATATAAATCGAAGGTGCCGAGATACATTTGATGTGATGATGTGGCGATGTGCTGATGTGGCGATACTAAAACCTGCTTCAATTATATTAATATTTCAATAAAGCTACAATCCGTCATAAATTATACAGCACATTAGCACATCAACTAATCAACACATCAGCACATCGGCACATTATCCCCCGCTGCCACACGGTGTGTCCTGAAGTGAAAGAACAAACTCCGCACCAGCACTTTGCAACAAGGGTGGTGCAAATTCGAAGGTGCAGGCTCCGGCTTTAACCGATGATTATTTTTCATCACAATCACACCCAATAATATAGACATATTAAAATATACCATTATTCAGGTATTTTATGCTTCCGAAACCGTCCGGGTCTTTTCTATTGAAAAATACCAAAGAGCTAAGTGCTCGGATATACATAAGTATATAAATAAAATGAAATTAAAAATTGTTAATAACATTCCCGGATTGTTGATAAGTTTTGCAATTTGACAGGTAACCTTTGGGGGATAAGAAGTATTAATAATATGTTCTGATATTTAAGTATAGATTGTTCGTAACCTCCAAATCAACTAACTATGATGAGACGGAACCTGATTTTTTTCACGGGTTTGCATTTGTTCCTTCTTTTGAACGTCGTGCCTTGCAGTCTTTCTGCCCAATCGTTGCCGACAGGGCAGGAAATAAAGTTTAACCCCATTTCGACGGCAGTGCCTTTTCTGACCATTACCCCCGATTCGAGACACGGGGCCATGGGAAATGTGGGGGCGGCCACCTCGCCGGACGCCAATTCCCAGTACCTGAACCCATCGAAGTATGCCTTCGCGGAGGAGAAATTCGGGGTCTCGGTTTCTTACACCCCCTGGCTGCGGAAACTGGCGGATGATATCAACCTGGCCTGCGTCAGCGGGTTTTACCGCCTGGATGAGAACCAGGCCATCGCCTCCTCGCTCCGGTATTTTTCGATGGGAGATGTGAACCTGACGGGGACGGACCAGCAGGCGCTTGGGACAGTCAATCCCAGTGAATTTGCCGTTGATTTCAGTTATTCCCGGAAACTGTCACAGTACCTCTCCGGAGGGGTTGCCCTGAGGTATATCCGCACCGATCTCTCGGGAGGCTACGGACAAAATACCTATTCTGCCGGAAATGCTTTTGCAACGGACTTTTCCTTCTTTTACAACAAGAGCTGGAAGGGAGATGTGCAGGAAAGAACCTTCACGGCGGGGATCAACTTTTCCAACATCGGGTCGAAGATTTCCTACAACCAGGGAGAAACCAAACAATT
>Ga0070399_1000380_pt1 | contig 50456 bp, 45 predicted proteins | sample BioMet4_FD_61217 | JGI IMG/M metagenome (GOLD analysis project Ga0070399, IMG submission 61217) | Microbial communities from bioreactor (seeded with sewage sludge) at LBNL, California, USA - Biofuel metagenome 4 (version 1) | ecosystem: Engineered > Bioreactor > Anaerobic > Unclassified ... | reverse complement strand
CGACGGCCTTGCGGCCAGCCACCACTTCTTGCATGATTTAATATTGTAAGCATCCTGAGCCATTCTACTCGCGTTTTCTTCTTTCTGCGAGTGAACGAGTGGCTGCTGAAAAGAACTGGACTCTCAGATTGTAAGGCTATGATTTAAGCCTCGAACCTGGGTGGGTATGCTCCGGAATATGTATCGGATCGGTAAGCTCGCTGGTCGCATTTTAATTCCACATTGGTATGATTAAGAGCCTGGGCGGTGAAAAGCACGGTAAACTCTCCGTTGATTTCAATTCCACATTGGTATGATTAAGAGCGTCGCCAGCCTGCTGGGCTGCCAGAATCTCCTTGATTTCAATTCCACATTGGTATGATTAAGAGTGGAAATAAGCTACATGGCCTACAACTATCTCGCATTTCAATTCCACATTGGTATGATTAAGAGAGCTAGCTCCTTGTTGGCATATTCGTCCTCGATCTCCATTTCAATTCCACATTGGTATGATTAAGAGTGAAATGGTATCACTACATTATTATAACTTGCCTGCATTTCAATTCCACATTGGTATGATTAAGAGTGCTTCCTGACGTCCACGTACCGCGAGGTCTCAGAAATTTCAATTCCACATTGGTATGATTAAGAGCTTCCAGCGTGAATAGCAACGGCATGGCATCCGCACATTTCAATTCCACATTGGTATGATTAAGAGGCAGGATCCGGAGCCACATTCCATACCTGGATTCGATTTCAATTCCACATTGGTATGATTAAGAGCGTCTTGCGGGCGGCGTCGAAGTCTTCGTAAGCGAATTTCAATTCCACATTGGTATGATTAAGAGCGTCGTGCCGCCATCGTTGGAGTAGCGTAAGTGCATTTCAATTCCACATTGGTATGATTAAGAGTTGATGTAGCCTCTAGACACCTGTAATAGACGTAATTTCAATTCCACATTGGTATGATTAAGAGTTAGCGTCGCCGGTGACATTGATTGTGATGTTGTATTTCAATTCCACATTGGTATGATTAAGAGCGATGAACCAATACCAAGTCTCTCTGGCAGACCCGAATTTCAATTCCACATTGGTATGATTAAGAGGTTTTCTGCGCTATCTAATCAAACAGGAAATTCAAATTTCAATTCCACATTGGTATGATTAAGAGAACGCTCTATCAGCCCGTCCATCGTTCTGGAACCATATTTCAATTCCACATTGGTATGATTAAGAGTCGATGAATTTCCTATGCCGTTTCTCCACTTCGGATTTCAATTCCACATTGGTATGATTAAGAGAGGTAGCTCAATTATTGAAGTTCTATCCTTCCCAATTTCAATTCCACATTGGTATGATTAAGAGACACGTCGGGGAACATATCCGCGCAGGTAGTGAAATTTCAATTCCACATTGGTATGATTAAGAGCAACCTTGTAAATGCCCTCGCTACGCTGGACATCAATTTCAATTCCACATTGGTATGATTAAGAGATGAGAACAATTGATGTAAGAAAGATAATCAATACAATTTCAATTCCACATTGGTATGATTAAGAGATCAGGAGCGATGCTACTATACAATACCCAATCAATTTCAATTCCACATTGGTATGATTAAGAGATCAGGAGCGATGCTACTATACAATACCCAATCAATTTCAATTCCACATTGGTATGATTAAGAGTTTTAGTAGGATTAATTACGACGATGGAATTGACGACATTTCAATTCCACATTGGTATGATTAAGAGTCATCGCTGATGGTATAATCACTGCCGCCAAGCTATTTCAATTCCACATTGGTATGATTAAGAGACAAGCCCGTCGACGATTTCGGGTGCATCTTCTTTTATTTCAATTCCACATTGGTATGATTAAGAGGCCTTGTCTCTTTTCTATGTCGTTCAGCATCTCATATTTCAATTCCACATTGGTATGATTAAGAGTTGGAAAGAAAACAATCTTAAAAAACAAATGATAATTTCAATTCCACATTGGTATGATTAAGAGCAGAAGAGGAATGGCGATTGGATGTATTTCGAACTCAATTTCAATTCCACATTGGTATGATTAAGAGAGCACGCGTGCGCGCGTACACGCGTATAATATATTGATTTCAATTCCACATTGGTATGATTAAGAGATTGTTGACATCTTTTTCGATCTGTTGCCCAGTTATTTCAATTCCACATTGGTATGATTAAGAGAGACGGGGAAACAAATTAGAACAAATATAAACTAATTTCAATTCCACATTGGTATGATTAAGAGTTCCATGCGTTGAAAGATGCGCTCGGTACATGGAAATTTCAATTCCACATTGGTATGATTAAGAGTCGGGCAGAGTGGCGAGTAGTGCGCTCTGTCTTTATTTCAATTCCACATTGGTATGATTAAGAGTCAGTCGTGAGCCTAACCTTGAATAGAGTAGAATTATTTCAATTCCACATTGGTATGATTAAGAGTTCCGGGCTTTCCGGCTACCGCATGTTTTATTAAATTTCAATTCCACATTGGTATGATTAAGAGAATCAACGCAGACGGCAAGCAACTTGCCGAACAACTATTTCAATTCCACATTGGTATGATTAAGAGGGCTAAAATAGTTGAGGACGGGATAGACGGAACGAAATTTCAATTCCACATTGGTATGATTAAGAGATAGTTGTCGCAATCCCAGTTGAGCAGATGCAGAATTTCAATTCCACATTGGTATGATTAAGAGTGAATTCGTTGCCTATCGCTCCATAGGCTTTTAACATTTCAATTCCACATTGGTATGATTAAGAGCCACGATGAAGTCTCCATCCTGTGGTATATACTTATTTCAATTCCACATTGGTATGATTAAGAGAGATGCGTCGTCTTCAGACATCGTATCTTTCGCCATTTCAATTCCACATTGGTATGATTAAGAGGAGAGCAGCGTGACCCCGTTGGCCACGGCCTTGTTCAATTTCAATTCCACATTGGTATGATTAAGAGACAGCAACCAGGCGCGGCTTATATCCGTCAGGCTCGGATTTCAATTCCACATTGGTATGATTAAGAGCTGTCCCGGGAATGCACTCCTGACGAATACGTAGCGTATTTCAATTCCACATTGGTATGATTAAGAGTCAAAGCGGCATGAACGACAGTGAGATCGAATTCTATTTCAATTCCACATTGGTATGATTAAGAGATGGAATGCCATGCTGGAGATATGCGATCGAATCTTATTTCAATTCCACATTGGTATGATTAAGAGTCCCCGAGCCGATACTGTCTTCATAAATCGAGATCATTTCAATTCCACATTGGTATGATTAAGAGGCAAAGGTGTACAGAAGGCCGGGGACCATTGCAAAATTTCAATTCCACATTGGTATGATTAAGAGTATTCAGACACAGCATTCACCCAATCGATTAAGAATTTCAATTCCACATTGGTATGATTAAGAGATAAGTAACCTGGTCTGCGGTTAGCTCCGTCCATATTTCAATTCCACATTGGTATGATTAAGAGGGGATCGAGGGGGAAGATGCCTCAAACTCTTCCTCAATTTCAATTCCACATTGGTATGATTAAGAGCCGGAAGCTGCTTTTGTTGGGGGTGCAGATTACATATTTCAATTCCACATTGGTATGATTAAGAGACATCCAGAACAAGGTCGATACCTTACTTCTCACATTTCAATTCCACATTGGTATGATTAAGAGAAGTATGGGCTTCAGGAGAGGGGAAAGAAAGATTCATTTCAATTCCACATTGGTATGATTAAGAGGAAGAATCGCTTCCATCCTATCCGAGATTATCTCATTTCAATTCCACATTGGTATGATTAAGAGTTTGGCGATGCATTTGTTTACTGCGAACGAGAAAATTTCAATTCCACATTGGTATGATTAAGAGGAGCAACCCACGAAAGTACACGGGCCTCGATTGCACATTTCAATTCCACATTGGTATGATTAAGAGCTCATGGCTAATCTTTCTATCTCTGAACTGTTTTATTTCAATTCCACATTGGTATGATTAAGAGCTCAAAGCGGCATGAACGACAGTGAGATCGAATTCTATTTCAATTCCACATTGGTATGATTAAGAGTGCAATGCTTTTGATCTTGTGCGTATCCATAGGTTATTTCAATTCCACATTGGTATGATTAAGAGAAAAACAAGAAGACCCCGAGAACAAAAAGGGGATTATATTTCAATTCCACATTGGTATGATTAAGAGCCTTCACTTTAAATTCCCCGGTAAGTTGTATAGTTATTTCAATTCCACATTGGTATGATTAAGAGTTATTCTTTGGCAAAGAAGAGAGGGGCGCCACAATATTTCAATTCCACATTGGTATGATTAAGAGTAATGAGAACGATCAATGTTAAAGAAATTATCAATACTATTTCAATTCCACATTGGTATGATTAAGAGTGTATTGTTTACACTAAAAACAAGCCTAACAGTTATTTCAATTCCACATTGGTATGATTAAGAGAAAGTATGCGCAGAATAATCAAATAAAGTATGCGATTTCAATTCCACATTGGTATGATTAAGAGTTACGGCATTTCTGGTGCCATGAAGGTAGATGATGCGAATTTCAATTCCACATTGGTATGATTAAGAGCCATTCCACAAGCTTCAAGCGCCAAATGATGTCAATTTCAATTCCACATTGGTATGATTAAGAGAAGATGGAAGGGCTCATGGTCTCTTCCAGTTCTAATTTCAATTCCACATTGGTATGATTAAGAGTGGTAGCAATCACATAAGAATACTTCGTGAAATCAATTTCAATTCCACATTGGTATGATTAAGAGTCCAGGAAGAGATATACAAAATACAGAACAATTAATTTCAATTCCACATTGGTATGATTAAGAGTTCATCAAGGAGTTCAAGGACTGAGTCTTTTGCTATTTCAATTCCACATTGGTATGATTAAGAGTTGAAGTTGTCATGATGTCTGCATCACTATGCCCATTTCAATTCCACATTGGTATGATTAAGAGGCGTTAACATGGCACAAAATAATAGCCTGTTTTCTAAGGATTTATCTTTTACAAATATAATGTTTTTTCATTGAAAAGTTGTCGATGTACGATGATACAAAAAACACCGTACATCGACAATTATTTCAAATTATTGATTTTCAATATGTCAAAGAACAAAGAAAAATATATCACACATGCAATCGCTTTATTTCATCAAATCCGACATTGATCGACGCATACATCAGATGAAATTATCGATGCTACTGCATTCTTTACCAACGATTTCCTTATCAAGCCACTTTTCATCCCTGTTTGTGAAAATTATGACGCTGTCTTCCTCTTCATTCATGATTTTTTTAGCATTGAATTTTAATTCCTTCAGTTTCGGCTCGCTTAACTCTCCTTCGAAAACTGAATTCTGGATCCAACATAAATATTTTCTGCACAACTTCAGCATCTTTCCGACTCTTTTTTCTCCGAAATCATATACCAGAATAACATACATATATTACCACCACATTTTAAAAGGTTTGTATTCTTCCATCCCAAGCAGGTGCTTGCTCAATTTATAACACTCGAGTTTTATTAAATGCTTATAACTGACGTTTCTATTGAGAGTTCTGTGCTTAATCGTTTCGTTCAGCCTGTCTTCGAACTCCTTCACGAATATCTTCTTGCCGTTTTCGTTAAGAAGGCAACCGTTAAGGTTCCTGTCGAAATGCTTTTCCTGCAATTCCTTTTTATTCAACACTTTGAATATAACCCTGTCTACGAGAAGTGGTTTGAAAATTTCAGAAATGTCGAGGGATAAAGAATATCTTCTTTCACCGGGAGTATGAAGATAACTTATCGTAGGATTGAGTTGCGTTTGATGTATTGCCCTTAGACATTGGCTGTAACACATCATGTTCCCGAAAGAGATAAGTGCGTTTACTTCGTTCCCGGGAGGTTGTTTCGTCCTTTTTCCCATCTCGAAATCATTCAGGATTATGTCGAAAGCATCATAATACGTCATTCTGATATTTCCTTCTATTCCCATAAGTTCGTCTACATCGTTGGTAGCGGATATCCTCGAAGAATAGCCGTTTATGGTTTCTATGATTGGGTCCATGTACCTGCCCCTGTTATTGTAATAGTTCAGGTTTTTGATCATGTTGAATGCCGCACCTTCGATGAACTTCCTCGCTATTACAATCCTCTTCTTCTTGTCGATGTAGTGTGAAGCTTGGGCGATCAGCATTCTGCCAGACAGCAGCGAATCCCTTGGCATGAAGGATCCCGAATAATTTTCATAATAATCGAAGAAGTGTACTGCAATATCGTTTTGTCCAAGAAAGTTGTATAAGGAGCTGTTTGCATTCAGGGAACCGAAAACATACAAATCGTCGATGGTTTCGACAGGCAGGTAACGCGGTTGCCCTTCATGCCCGACACCGTTTTCATCATCGATACAAGGAGTGAATTTCAAAGTGTTGTCTTTTCTTTCCAATTGTCCCGGATTGAACAGGTAATATGTTCTTTTCATAACTTATACTTCATTACAATAGCAGAAATCATAATAACTGCAACTTTTACATATCTTAGAACTGATCACAGGAGGACACTTATCTGAATTGGCCAATTCTTCTATTTCCTTTTCGATTTTCCTTATTTCTTCACGATCGTTGTCCGTAAGTTCCACCTTACTGGTCTGGTGCAAAGTCGGATATTCAAGAATACCCTTTACCCTCTTTATACCATTCCTTTCGAGAACATACATGTAATATTTTACCTGCCACTCATGTGCCGGTTCTATCTTGTCAGACTTTTTGATTTCGTGGATCACCCTATTCTTCGCGTCATAAAAATCGATCTTTATTCCATCGACCTCCATTTCTTCATATTTCGCTGTCCGTTGCGGATAGGATTCTTCGTGTATCAATTTGCCTTCATATACGAGATCGGATACATGTTCCATGGTTATTCCGTTCGCAAACAACCAAAGTTTCCGTTTGCAGACGTTATAATAGTTGAAATGAGTACCGGTAATTTGCATTAAGCATATATGATTTAAATTTTATATACCTTGGGGGAAATGAAAATCATTCCCGATATGCAAGCGAAAGATTATAATATGAGAATTATTTTCATCATTCTGTAATTAACTGATTTTCATAACCAAAATTTGATAACAAGTCTATAAGTTTATGCTTCGCATCATTAAGCGCATTTGCACTCTCAACATTCGTTACCACATAACCAGAACAAGGTAACGCAACAAACAAATCAGCTCCCGACGTTCCATCAATGATTGGTTTTACTTTGAGTTTCTCAGAATCATCAATTAACTTTGCTCTAATTGCACCGGCTAAAGTATTTGCATTATCGCTTATAGCTATCGCTAAAGTTTCCATCAAGCTAAAAGTACGTGCCTGATTACTTGAAATTCTCCAATTAATCAAAGCATTTGCAATTGCAGGAATAGCTTTTGTTCTTAATTCTTTTGGCATGACCAAACACTCGCCGAAAGCATTTCGTGAAAGAACCCATCCTTTATTCTTTAACTCTGCTATCTTTTCTTTCGACAGTTCAGGCTCCATTTGATTCGTAGATACAGCAAAAAGAGTCCTCAAATCAATAGCAACATCATACACGAATAAACCTGTTGCTCTCGTATTATCTGCAATCCATTTACGGTAAAGGCTTCTATCAGTTCCTTGCAAAAAGGCCTCGATGTCTTTTTCACACATCGGTTTTCCAGAAGGATCTCTAACTACAACCTTATGCAATTCTGGTCTGTCACTTCTATCAAAAGTTGCATTTTCAACAATTTTACCCCCCAATAAAGGATGTAAAGGACGCATCGCGGATATGGAAAAAGGACTTCTTCTTTTTAACGTTCTTTCATTTCCACCTTTCGCCGCTCTCATCCAGCCACCAAAAATCTGATCGTAATATTGAGGATCACATAATGAAAGGACCTCACCTTCACTTAATGCTCTTTTATTATTTACATCAAATACAAATGTCACAGTTGAAGGATTTACTTTTAAATCACTATTAATAGTATTCAAAATACTCCTCTTCACTTGTTGGCCACTTGAATAAGGGACTCTTACATTAAATACAGGATCATAATAAAATTTCTGTCCATTTTCTACACAAAAAACTGAAAGATCAACATGACGTAGACCTCTTAAATAAATAAATGAATTCATAATTATATATTTTATTTGTTTATTAATGCATATTGGAATTTAATAAGTGTGTTAAAATAAGGGAAATTGTAGCTGGGCAGACTGTTAATCATTTTCCCCAATTCATTATAGAGTATGACATCTTTCCCGGCTTTGACTTCATCTTCAACAATTGGTATTAAATTTTGAAGGAATACTTTCGCACTAGTCGAATCTAGTAGTTGTTTAACGTTATTCGTTCGGTTTGTCCTTAATTTTTCTGCTTCAGCTTCATACGCCCAAAGCAACTTTGCAATCTGTTGAGATTGATTCCATAATTCGTCGTTGTTCAACATAGCTAATATCCAAATTAAATAAGTATTAAATATTATTATTTTCGTATTATCATTCTTTTTCAATGATGTTTTTCCTCCACCCTTTGCCGATGGCATATAAGATTTTAATCCTTTAGGTTCCAATGCAGCAACACCAATCGAACCGTATTGACACGCTACCCTGATTCCGAAAGCAGTACCATATAATTCTTCTATTTGCTTTATATTTCGCATAAAGGCTTCCTTTCCAAAAATTTTTTCATAAAACAAATTAGGACGAGTGATTTCATCCAATTTGAAAGGAATAAAACCTATTGTGCTATTTGTTTGTCCGATATTATATAAATATCCAACTAAATTTACGCCTTGGAAATGTTTGGCAATTCCCAATAAAACCTTCACCCAAATAATAGTTGGGATATTGAATAAATCATTATTTGTTTTCTCCATTGGATTAAGCCCTGCTGTCGGATCGTCTTTATCGAACGCAAATCCATAACGATAAGAAATCCATTGGCCATTCCATGTATTAATCTGGTTCCCTTTCAACAAAGGATTATTTTCCAAATATTGACGGTAATATTTCCATCCCTCAAAAACATCCATAAGCAACTCTGGTTTATCAAATAAGATTGTTATTCCACCTACAACGCCAATCCCTAATCCTGCGCCTATCCAAGAAAGGTATATGTCTTCTTTATTATTAGGAATATCTATGTTAGTAATTTGCCCAGAAGTAGCCGCAGACTGATCAAGAACGCCATATCCTACGGCAATACTCGCATCTGCTTTCTCATTTTCAATCTTTTGAATCATTTTATTGATCCTATTTTTTCTTTGATCTGGTGTTTCAAAAGCTTTTTCCCCTTTTATCATATCATCCCAACTCAACTTGGGGTTTTCAAGCGGGGAATTACCGGCAGTCATCATGTATTTGGGATGATCAAAGAAAAGCGGCACAAAAACCTCTTCAAAAAAAGATTTTGCACTATAGTCTTTATTGAATTGTCTATTATAAGTTCTTAAAAAAGTCCTGCCTACTGTAGTTGTATACATAATTATAAATTTATATTATTTGATAATTTGTATCATAATTTTCCACGTTAACTCTACTGAAATCCAGCCCTTTCTCAGATGAATATGAAGAATCAGGAACAACAAAAGGGTTAGAACCTATTGGCAACTGATCAAGATTTTTCCAACGAATGGAATTAAAACTTACAGGTATCTCCATGGATATCCTTCCTTCTGAGTCTGCATTACGGTATGTATCCCGGTCTTGCTCAGTAATACATGCAACCGAATCAATATCCAGTTTTTCCAACAAAGCTGATTTGGGCAAATGCCACAACTCACGTAAACGCCATTTTCTATCAGCAAAAACAGCATCCAAATTTATATTTATAACTTCAACAACCGGATATACCTTATCGATTAATTCCTGCAATGAAGATTCTTTCAAAACTTCACCATTAGGTAAAATATTAAAACTTCGTTCAAGTATTTTCATGAAATACGGCTTACAATCTTGTTCATTTTCTGGTGGTTTAATAACATATACATTTTTATATTTTCCTATTGTCGAATAATTTCTCTTGCGATTAATTCTTCCAAAACGTTGTATCAAAGAATCAATAGGCGCCGTTTCAGTCATCATTAAGTCAAAACTTATATCAAGGCTGACCTCAACGACCTGAGTTGATATAACAATACATGCTTCAGAACTTTTGTTATAAACATCTTTTAGCTTGTGTTCCAATATGTTTCTGTCTGATCTTTTATATCGACTGTGTATCAACATTTTTGAAACCTTTGGATACAAATCATCTATTTTTTTGTATAGAATCTGTGCTTCTGCCACGCGATTACTTACAATTAAGATTTTTTGTTTGTCAGCTATCGCCTGATTTACAACGTAATATAAATCATCAAATGAATTAGCTTTATTTATTATATGACGATCAAATGTATCAAGCGTTTTTTTATCCAATGCTACATATTGCACATTCTCAGTCCCAAGTATCTTTAAAATAGCTTTTTCTAATGCAGAAGGCATCGTCGCCGTGCCAATATGTATTCGACAACCTATATTATTCAATATCTCAACCATTTTTAGAACAATAGATTGCATAATATCGGAATAAGTATGTATTTCATCCAAAATAATATCGCATCCTTTCAGATCGAATAGAATAGATTCATACCCCCTCGTACCGAAAGCAATAGCAGCCAATTGGTGTGGTGTCAAGACTTTTATGGATGCGCCAAATTTGTCTTGGATAACTTTTTCTTCAATCTTGTTTCCTTCAATAACTAGTCGAGATATAGCATGCAGCAAACGTATATCTTCTGTTTCCCCACTCAAATCATTTTTAATACGTTCGTACATCGCATTGATTGAAGCTTGGAAAGGCAACGTATAGAAAATTCGCCCTTTGCAACGTTTAAGCAAAAAATCTGTTTTCCCTGCACCTGTTGGAGCTTTGACAAACGTATGTCTTTTTGATTCATCGGATTTTATTAAAGATAAAGGATATAACGCACTTTGTCTACTATAAAAACTCACATCTGGCAGCTGGAATAACTTTGGTATTTTTTCATAATTTTTCCCCAAAGCTGAGGCGATCTGATCTGCCCCAATAAGTAATCCTTTCCATTGTGACCATCCTTTTTTTCTCGTTTTGCAGTATTCCAAAGCATATTTATACGAACTTAAGGCCTCAGGCCTAGTGATTGATTTCTTAGGAAACCCACATTCGACTAAAATGCCAATTGCATCTATACTCCAAGATTCAAAGTCTGTTGCATGATATTCAAAAACCTTATCTCCATAATAATAATCCAAGTCTAAAATGCCAAGTTCTCTTCCGTCCTTACCAATGGATTTATGATGAGCGATAATCATGTCTATCACTTGAGGGCGAATAGATTTATCGACCATATCCAAGAAAAATAAAGAAGCTATTTCATGTCTGAAATTCATTTCAAACGGATTAGCTCTATAATTATTTTCCAATTTCCGTTGGAAAAGTGGACTAACTTTACCAATATCGTGCAACAGTGCTCCTTTTTCCGCTATTGATGTGTCTAATCCAGCATATTTAGCTGCTTCAACAGCAAAAAATTTTACTGACTTAATGTGGTTAAGTAAAGTAGTACCTCCATTTTCTTTACTTTTTGCTAATATCTTGCAATAATCATTCATACGAAGAATTTTTTATTGGATTACCTACAATGTCAATCCAACCATACATTTCCTCATTGTTATTAAATCGGTCATATCCGACTAAAAACGATTTTTCACTCTTTCCAAACCTCAACTCGTAACCATCTCTGTCGTCAAATTCTTGTTCTGACATTTCAATAATTTTTGCATCGGGTAAGAGTATATCCTCATTCCTGCACAAACAGATATGCTGCATAACAGCGTTATTTGTATCTCTAAAATTTCCAAAAGCTAAATACAAACACGGATTAATTAATACTCCTCGTTTCAATATTGACGACTCTCTTGTATATTCTTTTCTATTTAATTTCCATGCTTTTGCCTTTACAACTTCTTGCTGTAAATCAATCGCAGCATAAGTGAGTTTGTGCCGTAAAATCTCTTTTACTTCAAGTTTCTGCCTAATCCCCTCAACAATAGATGGCGTTAGGAATTGTTGTGAATAAGTTTCGCCCCCACCTGCATCCCGCACTGCCGTCCAAGGTTTTATAAAACCAAAAGGGCCTGAATATCTCACTACGTAATACATATCTTTATTCAATTTAATTTCAATTATCTTATAGCACCGAATCCAATGCCAGTACTGTTACCCACCCCGACATTCCAGATAAATAGTTTTGTTTGCGGGTCTCCCGTAATAATAACAGGACACCAACTTGCACGATTATAAATTTCTTTATAATTAATCATTTTTGTTGAAGCTTTTGGATATGTCATATCAAATTTTATATAAAAAGAATTGTCAATCTCCAAACCGGCATATTTCATCTTCGTTTGAATGGTTTCTTTTAAAAAATCAGATGCCCTCGAATCGTTATAAAGAATTTGTTCAATTCTATCATTTATCCTTCTCGATATTAATATTGGACTTGCAACTTCAAACACTTCTCTGGTATCCATATCAGAATCTCTTTCTAAAATAATATCGGTGACAGTAAGCCCATAAAACATTTTAGGGTCTTTTCTTATTCCTTTTATTAGTTGTTTTATCAATGACAAATTATAAGAACTGAGAAAAAAATCTGCTCCATTTGAAAATGAAAGACCATCATTCGATCGATGTCCTCCATTTAATTTTGAAAAAGAAAAAAGAGCGACATGCCCATCATAAAACTGCTTATTCCATTCCAGCCATCTGTGAATGCAATCAACCAGCAATGGTTGGTGATCAAAAGGAATAATTTCGGCAGCAGGCGATAACTTTAAAACGATTCTCATATCTAACAATAGTTCGTTAATTTTGTAAAATTTACGCCACTGTTCGAACGCCGTAGAACGATAATTCTTTGAAAACAGTGTCATTAAATCGCATCTTAGGGGATTTCCCGGACATAGCGATAAATCGATCCACCATTGCAGCATTGTGCAGCAGGGTCTTGGTAGAACCGACTGAGAGATTCATCCCTTGCTGACGGGCGGAGGCCCGTGCGACGTTGACGGAAGTGAGAGAGGCATTGAAGACTAACTCCAATTGGAAGCGGGTTCTATAAAGATCGAAGATGTCTCGTGCAGACATCGATGCATCTGTCGAGAAGAAGACCTTGCGAGCCTGACGCTTCTTCTCGGTGTCCCCGAGGTCGACGATGACGACTCTGACATCGCGGCCAAGGCTGATGGCATTGACAACGGCAGTGTACATCTTGCATACGAGTTTGCCGACAGCGATGTAGTCCTCGGTGAAGACGGACATGTCGAGATTCTTGAGATCCACCTTGCCTGCATCCTTTGCATCGGCATCCACGATTGATATGCCGAGTATCTCCAGCCCCTTCTTCATGGCAGCTGCGCAACCTGACCAGAACCAGTCAAGACCCGGCGTCTTCTTTCCGGCCTTGGAGATGTAGCAAGGATCGATGGCTATTGCAATGCGATGTCCCTTCGTCGACTCCAGGAAGGACTTGTTGAACGAGAACCAGTCGAAGGCTTTCCTGAAGTTCTGGCGGAACCTGCTTTCGCACGAGCATCCGCACCTCGCCATCTGGGTGAAGTTCAGTCGTCCTGTATGTGTAAGCATAAGTTCCATGGTTTCGATGAAGAAGGATTGAAAAGATTTGCTTAAATTTGTCTGGCCGGAGAGGTACCTCGAAATCATCTCTCTGAGCTGGGTAAGGGGCTTGATGATCGTCATGCTAACTGTTGTTATAGTAAACTTTAAGTTAGTAACCATCAAGCACTTACCCAAATTTTTCAAGCATTTTTTCATCTTTTTTAACACTGTCTCAGGCTCTTGTCCTATGCCGTTCGAGAGGTGCCTCAAGGTGTCCCGACACGGGTTATTGTTGTTGTAAGTATTTGAAAATTATTGAAAGATTAAATTTTTAACGAATCATTGATCTAACAGCAATTATTTTTTTCCACCATCCCGAATCCCATACTGTTTTTTTCTCCCACACCGACCTCGTACAGAATCTTCATCAGGTCGGGAGGCAACGTCATTTCGAACGAACACAGGTAACCTATTATATAAGTTTGCTGGGGTGTCCCGACTTTGATTGTTATTTTTTTTCTTTTTACCTGGCTGAGAATCCTGAAACCTGGTTCCCCTTTCCACCCGTCGTCCCCTGTAGCATATTCCTTTCCATAAAAGGCTTTGTATTTGGAACACAGGTTATTGTATATGGCCTCACAGGCACCATCAGTCTCCGGAGAGACGTATGTCGTCCTGCCGTCTGGCAATTTTCTTGAAATAACCATCGGAGATAATGTACGGAAACACATATTGTCGGAAAATTCCGGTGAAGCCATCATTTCGACACTTCGTATGGAGCAACTTACTCGGCTTGTGCCGTCACCGAGCGAAAACGACTGCGATGTAAATATCCCCTTAACGAACTCTTCCGTCGATTTCTCGGGAAGGAATGATATGATGATACCTGCACCGGGATCAAGGAGCCTTATCCTGTCCCCCTCCATTCTATACTTATTGAATATGAGGTTTGAAAAGGTGAAAAGCCTGAACTGTTTTTTTCCGAGTGCGAAGCCATTGGCATGAAGCCATTCGGCATACTTCTCGTCACCTTTTGCTATTGTATGGTAAATCCAGGACGAAAGTTCGTACTGGTAATTTGCGGGCAAGAGATTCCCGTATGGCCCGAAATCGAATGAGAAATTGAGTTTGAAATGCATGTTTTTCAAGATAGTTGGTCTATACAAATATATGATATTTTCGATATCGTTATATCCTTATTTTAAGTGCCTTTCGCTCCGCAATGAAAGAAATGACCACGTGTCTTTGCATCGCCGCTGTGGCGGCGGCAGGCATTATGACGGTTAGCTGCACGAAAAATTACGGCACCCTCTCCATTTTGTGGGGCAGCTATTGCGACACATTGAAAAGCGGGTATACGGTCCAAGTGCCTTTCACAGCATCCTTCGCAGCCTTGCGGCAAATATGGGTGGTCTGGAGGGAAGATGTGGGATTCGCCTAGGTGAGATGATCTTTCGGGAGATTGTTCCTGCTTGACTGCGAGCTCGGCGTTTCTGGCGGCAATGCGTGATTCGGCGATGAGCCATTTTGAGTTGAAATCGGATTCGGAAATCTTGATGTCTTTCTTGAAATCACAAAATAGACGTTTGTGTCCGTTTTCGTCGAATATGTGGGTCGCTGCTTCATACATTTCGAGAGAAACTCGAAAGCCTGCGAAGCGGAAAAGTTCGCTGTCTATCCATACTTGAAGGTAAGGGGAGGCTTGGGAATATGGACTCGTTATGGAATGAAGGAAAAGATTATATATCCTGATGAGAAGGCTTCGGCATGGACCTGATTTGATCCTTTCGGGCTGGAATTCGCCTATGCGGTAAGTTTGGGCTGCCGCTCGCTTGAAAGCTGATGTCACTTTGTTTATCTCCATTATGAAATCCTCTTCTATGTGATAAATGTCGATTTCGCCGTAAAGTTCGTTCAGAGTCCTGTGCAGCTCTTCGAAACCGGCAGGGGTTAGGTTGTCCCAGATGGGAATCGGATTATGTGTCATATCCTTATCTGTATTTTTCACAAAGCTATTTCATCAGTTTGACAATTTATGTCAATTTCAAAAAAGTTGAACAGATATTGAATCTGATTTTGGGGTATCTTAACAAGTCATTTACTTTATTATCTTCGCGACATTTCATTCAGTTCGGAAATCGATAAGATCGTGAAAGGCGGCGCTGAAGAAGTTCGGGCTGACGGAAACGGACGTGTATAACATGCCGTCGATGGCGAAGTTCTTGCCTGGGCCTAAAGTGGTGAAGAACAAGGAGAGAGGGGAGTACTCTGTGCTTTTCAGGACGCCGGTATTCGGGGTGCGCGGGCAGCTGCGGCTCTTCGATGCGGATCTGGATCTGGAGGCGGAACTGAAAGAAGAATAGAATGCAAGACGGAATCAAGGGACACATTATGATATTGATAGCGAACATCTTGTTCGCTGTTGCGTTGCCTGTGTTCAAGTTCCTGCTGTCGTCGGGATTCCCGCCGGAGGCAATAGTCATCATGCGTGTGACATTCGCCTGCATCGCGTTTTGGACGGTATCGCTGTTTCTCCCGAAGGAGAACGTCGATCGTAAGGACATTCTGAGACTGATCATCTGCGCGCTTTGCGGAGTGTGCCTGAACCAGCTTTTCTTCGTAATCGGGCTCGTAACCGCTTCGCCGATCAATGCTTCCATCATCTCGACAGCAGTCCCGATATTCGTGATGATTCTTGCAGCCCTCATACTGAAGGAGCCGATTACGAAGATGAGGGCAAGGGGTGTCTTTCTCGGCGTCTGCGGAGGGCTGCTGCTCGTGCTCACCTCGTATCACGGCGTAAACCGAGCCGGCTCAGTGCGGGGAGACTTGCTCATCGCCTTCAACAACCTGCTGTACTCGTTCTATCTAGTTCTCTCCAGGCCTCTATCGCAGAAGTATTCGCCGATCACCTTGATGAAGTGGATGTTCCTTGTCTCGGTCATCGTTCTGGCTCCAATATGCTCGAGCCACCTGAAGGATGTCCCTCTTTTCTACAAGGCTACTTTCAATGCCGCGCAATTGCTTGGCCTGCTTTATCTCCTTCTCGGCTCTACGTTCTTTGCTTTCCTTCTTACTCAGTTTGCCCTCAGATACATTCGCCCGACCACGGCCAGCATGTACAACTACGTTCAGCCGATCGTCGCTTCAACGATAGCGATTGCTGCTGCTCAGGACCACTTCTCGTGGGTGAAGCTTTTCTCCACCGCCCTTGTCTTCATCGGAGTATACCTCGTGACGAAGAGCAAGAAGCGTAGCGATGTGATTGTACCCGAAGGCTAGGCGTCCAGAGGGTAGCACCAGCCGTGTTCGTCCGGGAGCTCGCCGAACTGGATGCCGGTGATGTGCTTGTAAAGCTTGGTGCTGGCAGGGCCGACGGTGCCGTCATCTGAGAGGACGTATGACTTCGAGACTTCGGGCTCAGAAAGGACCGGCTTGATGTCGACCTGCTTGATCGGAGTGATGACGACTGCCGTGCCGCACGCGCCTACCTCCTGCATTTCGGAGAGCTCCTCTACAGGAACTTTCCTCTTCTCGACCTTCATTCCCAGATCCAATGCAACCTGCTGCAGCGACTTGTTCGTTACAGATGGCAATACGCTGTCCGACAGAGGAGTGACATAAGTGTTCCCCTCTATGCCGAAGAAGTTCGAGGAACCGTACTCGTCTATGAAGCTGCGGGTCTTGGAATCCAGGAACAGCAGTTCGGTGTATCCCTGGTCGTGGGCGATTTTGTAAGGGCGGAAAGTGGCGGCGTAGTTCGCGCCGAGCTTGTAGCTGCCGGATCCGTGGGGAGCTGCCCTGTCGAAGTCTCCCGGAATGGCTGCCCGGAATGATTTAAGGTAAGCTCCGTAATATGAGCCGACCGGAGCGACCATTACTGCGAATATCGCCTCAGGATAAGGCACGAGCTGCATCTGAGGATGCATCCCGACCAGAAGAGGACGGACGTACATCGACGCGCCGTGGTCATAAGGAGGAAGGAATTCGAGGTTGTCCTTGACGGCGGACTCGCACATATCCAGGAACATCTGTTCGGTTGGAACCGGAAGGCCGAGGTACTTGGCTGTCCTGGCGAGCCTTGCGGCGTTCTCCTGAGGGCGGAACATTACGGCATTTCCGTCTTTCTGGCGGAAGGCCTTCAGTCCTTCGAAGCAGGAGATCGCATAGTGGAAGACCTGTGCGAACGGGTCGAATGTGAATGAGAATGTCTCTGTGGATTCTGCCGGAGACCATTGTCCTTCCTTGAAGTGGGAGACGACGACGGATTTCGTCCTGTAGGCGTCGAAGCCCAGCTTGTCCCAATCTATCGCTGCCATTACTTGTCCTCCTTATTGCTGAAGTCGACGTTTTCGGGGCGGAGCTTGCGGACGGCGGCGCCGGTGCGCCACATTTCGCTTTCGCGCATGGCTTTCAGCTCATTGTCGAGTCCTTCGCGGTATCCCGGCTTCGAATTGGAATCAATGGAAATCTGCGCCTCGTGCCCTGAAGCCACGCTTTGGTACAACTTCTCGAACACAGGCTTTGTTGCATCGTGGAACGGCCCCATCCAGTCCAATGCCCCCCTCTGCGCCGTGGTCGAGCAGTTTGCATACATCCAGTCCATGCCTTTTTCTGCGAACAGCGGCATCAGGGACTGTGTGAGCTCCTCGACTGTCTCATTGAAAGCTTCGGAAGGAGTGTGCCCGTGTTCGCGGAGAGTCTCGAACTGGGCCAGAAGCAGCCCCTGGATGGCTCCCATCAATGTTCCGCGCTCCCCTGTGAGGTCGGAATAGACCTCCCTCTTGAAATCGGTCTTGAACAGATATCCGGACCCAATGCCAATGCCAAGAGCCAGAGTTCTTTCCAGAGCCTTGCCCGTTGCGTCCCGGTAGACGGCATAGGAAGAGTTCACTCCTCTGCCTTCCAGGAACAGCTTGCGGAGCGATGTGCCTGAGCCCTTTGGAGCGACCATTATGACGTCTACGTCCTTCGGAGGGACGATGCCTGTGCGGTCGCAATATGTGATGCCGAAGCCGTGCGAGAAGTACAGCGCCTTGCCGGGCGTCAGATGCTTCATGACTGTCGGCCAGACCGCTATCTGTGCAGCGTCGGAAACGAGGTATTCGATGATGGTCGCCTTTTCGCAGGCCTCTTCGATATCGAAGAGCGTCTTGCCGGGAACCCATCCGTCGGCGACCGCCTTGTCGTAGGTCTTGCTCTTGCGCTGTCCGACGATGACATTGAAGCCGTTGTCTTTCAGGTTCTGCGACTGTCCTGGACCCTGGACGCCGTAGCCGATGATTGCAATGACTTCGTCCTCTTCAAGAGTCATTCCGTCAACTCTCTTGAGCTTCGTGTCGACGAGATCCGCGTCGGCTAGCTGCTTCATTATCGTGACGACTCCGCCGGCTCGGTTGACGTCCTGGATGTGGTATATGCCCGTATTCGGGGCGACCTTGCAGATGCAGGGGACTTTCTTGGAGAGTGCGTCGATGTCGGCCATAGTGAAATCGGCCTCAGCCTCGTGAGCCACTGCAAGAAGGTGCAGCACAGTGTTCGTGGAGCCGCCCATGGCTATGTCGAGCGACATTGCGTTCAAAAATGCCTGCCTTGAGGCAATGCTTCGCGGAAGCACGCTTTTGTCACCTTCATCATAATATGCGAAGGCGTTGCGGACGATCTGGCGGGCTGCTTCCTTCATGAGCTCCCTGCGGTTCCGGTGCGTGGCTACGACGGTGCCGTTGCCGGGGAGAGCAAGCCCGATGGCCTCTGTCAGACAGTTCATCGAGTTCGCGGTAAACATCCCGGAGCAGCAGCCGCAGGTAGGGCAGGCGCTGGCCTCGATCTTCTCGACTTCGGCGTCGCTCACGCTGCTGTCGGCTGAACGGACCATCGCATCGATCAGGTCGACCATTTCCTTGCCGCAGACTCCCGCCTCCATGGGACCTCCTGAAACGAAGATGGTTGGAATGTTCAGACGCATGGCCGCCATCAGCATCCCCGGAGTTATCTTGTCGCAGTTGCTGATGCAGACCATGGCGTCTGCCTTGTGCGCATTCACCATGTATTCAACGCTGTCGGCGATTATTTCGCGGGATGGAAGCGAGTAGAGCATGCCGTCGTGTCCCATGGCGATGCCGTCGTCGATGGCGATGGTGTCGAACTCTGCAGCGAAGCATCCGTACTTTTCGATTTCATGCTTAACTATCTGACCAGCATCGTGTAAGTGAGTGTGTCCCGGCGCGAATTGGGTAAAAGAGTTAACAATTGCAATTATCGGCTTCCCGATCTGCTCATGTTTCATTCCATCAGCAAGCCACAGAGACCTCGCTCCGGCCATTCTTCTGCTTTCAAATGTAATCGAACTGCGTAAGATATGTTTCATTTTGTAACTGTTTGACACGAAAAAACCCCTTCTCGGTTTTTACTGGGAAGGGGTTGCTTAAATTTAGATATATCCTATCTGCAATATCGTAAATGCCTTCTCAGTCCGCGTTCAATTAGCACGAGGACGAGCAGGGTAATCACGATAATGATGATGGATGACATTATATGTCTATATATTTGGTTTCAATTTGTAACTGGTTGCAAAAATAGAAATCGATTTTCAATTTTCAAAAAAAAGTTTGTCGTCCGGCTTGTCCGGGATTCAATGGACGATTATGTCCTTCAGGACTGGAAAGCTTTGCCTGAAGGCGGCCAATGTTTCCATATCAGTGTCGAAAGTGACGTATTCCTCTTTAAAGGGGGCGCAGGCTATGACAGTCTTTCCGAGCGGGTCTACAGCTGCCGAAGCGCCGGAGTATTCGCAGTCGGGATCCTTTCCAATTCTGTTGACGCCGATTACATAGCATTGGTTCTCGATGGCTCTGGCTTTCAGAAGCGTGCTCCATGCTTCCACACGCCTTAAAGGCCAGCTTGCAACGAAGATGGCAAGGTCATATTCTGCAGAGCCTTTGGCATTGATTCCGTTGCGGCAGGTCTCGGGGAAACGCAGGTCGTAGCATATTTGAAGCAGAATCCTGATTCCGTCATACTCAACGATCACTTTTTCGGTTCCGGGCGTGTATCTCAAGTCTTCGCCGCTGTATGAAAACAGATGGCGCTTGTCGTAGATCGTCACTTTCCCGGATGGTTCCACGAAATGGAATCTGTTGTAATAGCGGCCGTCGTCTTCAGTAGCAATGCTTCCAGCCATCGCGAATCCGTATTGCCTTGACTTCGTCTTCATCCATTCCAATGTGGCGCCGTCTTTTTCCGCGATCCGCTCGGGGCTTGTAGCGAATCCGGTAGAAAACATTTCTGGAAATATCACAAGGTCAGTCTTTCCAATCTTTTCCAGCCGTTGTTCGTTTCTCCTTATGTTGGCAATGGGATCGGCCCAGCTCAAATCTATCTGCATCAAGGTTACTTTCATGTTCAATGAGGATTTGATTCTAGTCATAAAAGTAGCTATTTTTACATCATATTATGAAAAAGCCACTTCTCTATGCGATGACGGCTGTCGTGTCGTTTCTATTGTGCGCCGATGCCTTTGCCTGTACCCGGTCGGTCAGGGTAATGTCCTTCAATGTCAGGATCCAGATCGATTCGGATACTGGAAAGCAGAATTGGGAGGCACGCAAGCAGGCGTGCGTGAATGCGGTTATGAAGTACAAGCCTGACCTTATCGGACTGCAGGAGCCTACATATTCCCAGAGACACTATCTGGCAGAGGAACTTCCCATCTACGAGATAGTTGAAAAATGCACCGGACTTAGTGCAGGTGACAATGATGTCAGGAACGTCGGAAATCCGATCCTATTCAGAAAGGACCGGTTCGAGCTGCTTGACTGCGGCTTTTTCTGGCTGAACGAAGACCAGACGCCTTACAGGAAAGGGTGGGATGCCGCTTATCCAAGGCACGTAAACTGGGTAAAGCTCCGCCACAGGAAATCCGGGCAGGTCATTTTCTTTTTCAATACCCATTTCGACAATGAGGGAAGCATTGCAAGAAGCAGGAGCTCTGTCATCCTCGTCGATAAGATCAAGGAAATTGCCGGCGACGGCGCAACTGTTTTCCTGGCTGCCGATTTCAATGTGCCGGGCGATGACGATGCTTTGGAGCCTCTGAACTCATATATGAAGAGGACGAGCATAGCGGCTGCCAAGCCTGACCTGATACCTTCCTACAATGCTTTCGGCCGCACTGACGACAGCCCAATGCTGATAGACCATATCTTCTGCCGCAATGCAAAGGTACGCTCGTTCAAGGTCGTGGACGGACACCGATTCGGCGTCGACTATATTTCAGACCATTATCCGGTCTATTCAGACTTCTTCCTTCCGTTCTAGCCGGCAAGATGATATGCGACCGTCATCCAGGGCGATTTGGCCTATCGGAAATATACGTCGAGCCCAGAATATACGTACAATAGCGACGGCGTACGGCAGGTCTACAATAATAATTATTATTGCGACTCACGTTCAGTGGAACTCTCCCTGACTGGCGTTTCGGCAACTGGTACAACAAGACTCGCGAGTCGGCGCCGGCTTCGAACCATGAAGAACAAAAAGGCTTCAATAGCTGATTTTTACGCCGGCGAAAAAACTTCGTGGAAGCGATGGCCCGTAGATGTAGCCTGAATCGCGGTTCCATCCTTTGTCGAAGTCTTTTTGGAAGGCGTCAGTAATATTCTGAATGCCTGCATTGATCTGGAGCGCAACCTCTTTGCCCAGTTGCAAGTCGTAACTTGTCTTGATGTCCAGCATGAAGAAGCCGGGTGTCTCCACTGCAACCGGTTTGTCCACTCCGGACCCGGCTGCGTGTCCAATCAGCATAGTGCCGGTATAGGTGGCAGAAAGGGATAATTCCAATCTTTTTATCGGATTTGCAGTGGATGTGAAATAACCGTAAACATCTGGAGTGCGCATCATCCTTCGCTGGGCGGGGGCGTCTTCGTCCCATTCAACGGCTTCGTCGTAGAGGCTTTTTTGAAGTGTCAGACCGGCTTCAAGCCTATATTGTGGCGTGAACACTATTTTCCCTTCAAAATCGATCCCGTACACCTTGGCGCCGTAAGCATTGTAACGTTCAAGCACTTCATTGCCTTCGGAGTCCGGTTCGCTCAGAACGCGTTCAGCGAAAACATTGTCCAGATCCGTATAGAATCCTTCAATCAGGAAATCCGTACTTACAGTCTTGAAGTTCAGGGAGAAATCGGCTGAAAGTGTGAGGCTGTGCGAGCGTTCTTCCTTCAGGCTGTCTGCAAGGCGGACTACCTGACGCTCGCCGCCTACCATCGCGACATGCATGTCTTCGTCGTATGCCTGTGGTGCACGGAAACCTTCCGAATAGCCCGCCCGGAAGCTGATGTTGCGGGCTGGACTGTAACGAAGATTGATACGAGGTGAAAAGATGGCGTGATCGATCAGATTGTGCTTGTCCACGCGCTCTCCGATCAGAATAGTCCAATGGTCGTTCTTCCATTCGTTCTGTATGAATGCGCTTGTTATATGGATTTTCTGGTTCAATTCCCAGTTATAGCCGATGGTCTTGTCCTCCGTTCCATCATAGCTATATTCTGTGCCCAATGTCAAGTCAGATGGCATAAATAGCACGTTGTCGAATGAATGTATATACTGGGTCCCTGCTACAAGCGTCAGGTCGTGCGTTTTCCCGTATGCTTTCCGTGCCGTTCCCATGTCATCTTCGGTCCCTTCTCCGATGCCTCCGTAGTAGCTTTGTCGCGAGGTGTTCTGGAATGAAAAGTAAGCGTCGGCGCGGTTCTTATCATCGGGTGATGAGAAGTTGTAGTTGACTCCGCCTCCGTTGATGTCGTGTTCTGTCTGTTCGGCTATGTTCGCTTCGAAAGGAGGAAGGTCGAGTTCGTTGCCGCCGCGCCTGAAGTCGCTTATCCCATGATATTGAAGAGTGAGCTTCGATTGACTGCCTATCTTTATGAATGACTGCAAGCCAATGCTTTGGCTGCGCAGCTTCGTGATTTCGGTGTATCCGTCCCCGTCAGCGTCATATCCGTCCCGATTGCGTTTTTGACCGAAAACACAAATGCCCGCGCGGTTGTCGTCAGTGACAATGGATGCGTTCAGAGATGTGTTGCAGTCTAATGAACCGCTGCCACCAATCGACATCAGCGAGTGGGAGAGTTCCGCCGAATTCTGCGTCGGCTCTTTCGTTATGACGTTGATGGTTCCGCCTATCGCCGATGCCCCGAAGAGAGCGGAACCGCCGCCCCTCACGACCTCAACGCGGTCAATCATAGCAGCAGGAATTTGCTCGAGACCATAAACTCCTGTCAATGCGGAGAATACAGGGCGAGAATCGAGGAGTATCTGTGAATAATGACCGTCAAGTCCGTTGATCCTGACTTGGGTGAATCCGCAGTTCTGGCAGTCAGTTTCGGTGCGCACGCCAGGCTGGAAATCGAGACCCTGCATAAGGCAGACTGCGTGCGTCGATTCCAATAATGCCGAGCCCAATACATTGACGATATTTGGAGCCTTGCTTCTTGCAGTCTGGGAGCGGTTTGCGGTAACGACGACTTCGTCGAGGGCGATTTCATCGCGCTTGAGCTCGAAATTCAGTTCAAGAGTAGTATTGGGTAGTATATTGACGCATTTCTGCACGGTGAGATATCCGATGCACCGTGCTTCTATAGTGATGCCGCCTTCAGGCAGGCCATTTATGGAATAATGTCCGGTCTTGTCAGAGACCGTTCCTATGTTCGTACCTTTTACGGAAAGCGTTACATTTTGGATAGGCTCTTTGTCGGTCTCGTCTTTGACGTATCCGGCGATGCGGGTATCCGTGCTTTTCCCCGCCTGGACGAAAATCAGCGGTGTTGCCGTTGCCGCCGACGCCGCAAGCGACATGCATGCAGCCGTTGATATCAATGTTTTTAATATGTTGTTCATGAATTGATAATTGTGGGCCTCGGACGACGGGACCCATGGAAAAAAACCGATGAAAATAAAGGATATTGAGATCTATGCGGAAATAGGAGGTGCACGCAATCCATATGAACAGGAACTGTCGCTTAATGCCTTCTCGGTCCTGCTCTCTGGCTCAAAACGGCGAACCGGCGCTGGAGCGAAGAACTGGGGAGGTTCGGCTTGCGTAAACGGTAGGAACGTGAACTGACAGATCAGGCACACTTCGTTGCAATTCTGTGCGGTCCCGCTTGAACATACGGAACAGCCGGCTGCTTCGTGCTTATGGAAAGTCTTTACGAGAAAGAACGGCGTGAGCGTCAGAAACAGCATCCACGCTATGATAATCCTTTTCCTTTCTATGTACTTGACTCTTCTCAAAGTTGCCGCAAGATAGCAATTTAAGGTGAGAGTGCTATCCGGCGGGCGGAAAAGAATAACAGGTGAGCCTTGGATGCCGGCTTGTCCTGCCTTTTTGTCCATAATTTTGTGGATTCAGGCCCGAAAACGGACAAAATGTCGCAAATATATGTCAGAATGTCTTGATTATCAAATTGGTATCGAGTTTGCCAGATATCTCTTCGAACACGCTTCCGAATGGAGCGGGTCCGAAAGCCAAATAACGTTAAACAATTTAAAAATAGGAGATATTATTATGAACAACGCAATGATTTCAAGACATCTGAACCGTAACAACCAGAACAATTGGCTGCCTTCGGTATTCGACGACTTTTTTGATGATGATTGGATGAAGCAGGCAAACGCCACCGCTCCGGCAATCAACGTAAAGGAATCAAAGAGCGATTACACGATTGAAGTTGCCGCTCCGGGAATGACCAAGGAGGACTTCAACGTCTCGATTGACGAAGACAACGACCTCGTCATCTCGATGGAGAAGAAGAACGAGAAGAAAGAAGGAAATGAAGATACCCTCTATCTGCGCCGCGAATTCTCTTACACCAAATTCCAGCAGGCAATGCTGCTTCCTGACGATGTCGACAAGGAAAAGATCGACGCCAAGGTAGAGAACGGAGTCCTTTATCTGACTTTGCCGAAGCTCGCTGTCGAAGCTCAGAAGAGCCCGAAACGCTTGATCTCGGTCAAATGAAAGCTGGCATTCAAGTGACGGCATTTTTGTCGAATCCGACTACGCAATTTAGTGACTTGCAAGCAGCTCGATGTTAGCATAGAGACAAAAGACTTCTTATAAAAGAAGCGAGGGACTGAATAAATACTTTTTAGTCCCTCGCTTTTTTGTGGTGACTGATATTCAATAGTTTGACTATGTTCTATATCGGTTTTCAGCGTCAATCTTGGTTTTCGGCGTCAGATTCGGCTTCCAGAGGATGGTATATGCGCTCTGTGGGGCCGATTTTTCCGATGCCCTCTAGAAGCACATTTGGAAGCCGTCAGACAACTATCTGATTTTAAGGGTTCCATGGCACATAATGTAATATGTTGTAATATAGGATATTATGCTTTGGCAATAATGCCTGGAAGAAATATGAGACTCATTTTTTTGATGAAACATGAGTATCATCGTGCGAGTGAAAATTGCCAACATCGTGCAGGAGAAACACTGAAGCGGGCAGTCAAGGACGGGCGTTGGAAATGAACGACTGAGGGAGACAGGAATAAGATTGGAGTGGCCATTGGCGCGAATTAGACAAAAAAATTTGCAGATTCCAATAAAAAGGTATTTTTGCGACCGAAAACCAATTCAAATTTAAAAATGGACATACCGTTAGACAGTAAAAGACTAATCAAGCGGTAAGGAATCCTGAAAAGCCATCATGGCGACGGATCCCTTGCGGCGCAAAAAAAGGATGCAGTCATGATGAAACTGAAAAAGAACAATGTATCTCTGCGCGATGCTTCAACCTGTGCAGAGGAGAAGGTCTTCGACATGATGAAGACCGGTCTTCACGGACTCAGTGAGGACGAAGCCAATGCCAGACTGGATGATTTCGGCGTCAACGACGTACGTCACGAGAAAAAGACTTCCTGGTTCAAGCTCTTGATCGATGCAACGGTCAATCCCTTTATCGGAATCCTGCTTTTCATCGCCGGCATATCTGCGGTGATCGACGTCTGGTTGCCGAAAACCTCCGAGGAGGATTATTCCACCGTAATAATGGTCGGCGTAATGGTCACAATCAGCGTTGCATTGCGCTTTATCCAGGAACTCAAGAGCAACAATGCTGCCGATGATAGTGACGGCGAACCTCGCCAAGGGAGCCGTAAACATGAGCAAGCACAAGGTCATCGTCAAGAGGCTGGACGCGATACAGAACATCGGCGCGATGGACACTCTGTGCACCGACAAGACCGGTACGCTGACCATTGACAGGGTGGTCCTTGAAAGGCATCTGAACGTCTTGGGCGAATCCGACGAGGAGGTACTGAAGTGGACTTACCTGAACAGCTATTACCAGACCGGGCTGAAAAGCCTTCTTGACGTGGCAATCCTGCAGCATTGCGAGCTGAAGGACATTCTCAAGGTGGACGATGAGTTCAAGAAGGTAGACGAGATACCGTTCGACTTCCAGAGGCGCAGGATGTCCGTCGTCCTCGAGAGGAAGGATGGAAGCGACTTGCTTATTTGCAAAGGTGCTGTGGAAGAGATGCTTGCTCTTTGCTCGCATGCTTTCGACCCGGGCGACGACAAGCAGCTCCAGATAGATTCCGACGGCATCGTCGAGATGACTGACGATATCCGCAGGCACATCCTCGACATGTCCGAAAAGCTGAACGAAGATGGGATGCGTGTGCTGATAATGGCTGTGAGAAAGTTCAGCCACAGGAACGCAGACTTTTCCGCGAATGACGAAAAGGATATGGTCATGGCCGGGTTCATCTGTTTCCTGGATCCGGCAAAGCCTTCTGCCGGAGCGGCAATAAAGTCGCTTCAGGAATATGGCGTTGCAGTCAAGGTCCTCACGGGAGACAACGAGGTGGTAAGCAAGAAGATATGCCACGATGTAGGCATCTCGTCCGACCGCATTCTGCTAGGCAGCGACATCGAGGACATGAGCGACGAGGACCTGGGCAAAGTCGTCGACGATGTGACAATCTTCGCGAAGCTCAGTCCGATGCAGAAGGCGCGCATAGTCGGCGTTCTTCGTAAGAAAGGACACACGGTTGGGTTCATGGGCGACGGGATCAACGATGCCGCAGCATTGAAAAGCGCCGATATCGGCATCTCAGTTGACACGGCCGTCGACATCGCCAAGGACAGCGCTGACATGATCCTGCTCGAAAAGGACCTTATGATACTTCGCACAGGCGTCGTTTACGGCCGTGTAACATTTGGCAACATAATGAAATACATCAAGATGACGACGAGCGGCAACTTCGGCAATATGCTCAGCATGCTGGGAGCCAGCATATTCCTCCCTTTCCTGCCGATGCTGCCAATCCAGATCCTGATGCAGAACATGCTGTATGATTTCTCTTAGACGTCGATTCCTTGGGATACGGTAGACGAGGAGTATATAAGGAAGCCAAGAATATGGGACACTACAGGGCTAACCAGATACATATTCACGATGGGTCCTGTCAGCTCGCTATTCGATTACATCACTTTTGCCGTGATGTTTTTCATCTTCGGCTCGAATTCGGCGGCGCATCAAAGTCTCTTCCAGACCGGCTGGTTCGTTGAAGGGCTTCTTTCCCAGGTTCTTGTCGTTCATATGATACGTACGACCAAGATTCCTTTCATACAGAGCAGGGCTGCAACCCCTGTGCTGGCGATGAGCGGGATTGTAATGGCGTTGGGCGTCGCCTTGCCTTATACTCCGGCAGGCGCTGCTTTGAAAATGGCTCCGCTGCCGCTTGCATATTTCCCTTATCTGGCAGGAATCCTTCTGCTTTACAGCATCGCCGCCCACTTTGCCTCAAATATGGTCGAAAGATCCGTAATCCGTCAAGCAAGTCTGTGACGGCTCAAATAGTTCTCGCTGTTTTCTGTGAAATAATTAACTTTGGGCAGTAATTAAGGAGAAAGAATATGAAACCGAAACTCAAGAGCTTCCTTCTGGCTCTGCTTTATACGGTCGGCTTCTGCGTGATACAGATGGCCGTCGCTGCAATTGGATTGTTGATAGCGTCGAAGTCCCATCAGAATGTGATGCAGTATATGATGCAGAACATGATGATGTTGACTTTGATTGCCAACCTGCTGATCCTGACAGGCATCATCCTGACAGTGAATCTCCGGAAACAGAAGTTTTCGGATGTGTGCGGACTCAGGACCGTTCATCTGACTGCGTTTCTGCTTCCGTTTTTGGCTTGCGCAGTATTCTCGTTCGCCTGGAACATGGTCTTGACGATAGTTCCGATTCCGCAGTTCCTTATGGGAAAAATGGGCCTTGTCAACGACGGCGTGCTTGACGGCAAAGTAGTGTCGATCCTTTCGGCTTATCTGATATCCCCTCTCGTAGAGGAACTTGTATTCCGCGGGTTGGTCCAGACACGTCTTCGGAAGGCTATGTCCGCTTTCTGGTCGGTGTTCCTTAGCGCCTTGCTGTTTTCAGCCGTCCATTTTATGACAGGGAGCGTGATGACTGTGATATTCACATTTATGATAGGTCTCGTGTGTGCATTGGCTTATGAAAAGACAGGCTCCATTCTGCCGGCAATCGTGGCGCATATCGTCTGCAACCTGTGTGGGATGGCGCCAAATCTGGTTGCCTCGCTTTCGCCTATCCGTCAATACCTTATAATCGGGGCATTGGCAGTCTCATCCATCGTCTTCTTCGTGTTGCTGCTCGTAAAGCCGTCGAAGATGCCCGAATTTCCAAGCCACAAGCAAACCATTTGAAATTCTTATTCTCATTTTGCAAACTTTGTATATATTTACATTTGATTTCAAATCGTAATTAAAAAGTTAAAGATTAAAACATTGCTATTACTTCCATGCCAAAGATTTCACTTAAAGCCCAGTCGATTCCTTCTTCACCAATCAGGAAACTTGTGCCGCTTGCAGACGCTGCTGCAGAACGCGGCCTAACTGTCTATCATCTTAACATAGGTCAGCCCGACGTGCCTTCCCCAAGCATCGTGTTCGATGCGTTGCACGATTGCGACATGAAGCTCGTTTCCTATACCAATTCCGCAGGAAACCTGAGCTATCGCAAGGGTCTGGCCAAGTATTATCAAAATCTTGGACTTGACGTCGATCATAAGGATATCATCGTTACCACCGGAGGCAGCGAAGCCATCAGCATAGTGATAGGCATCACTTGCGACAAAGGGGACGACATCATCGTCTGCGAGCCGTTCTATACCAATTACAAGACCCTTGCCATGCTCTGCGACGTGAAGCTCACTCCAGTAAAGACAGACATCCGCAACGGATTCGCGCTTCCTCGCATCGAGGAGTTCGAGGAACAGATCGGCCCTCACACCAAGGGAATTCTCATCTGCAACCCTGGCAATCCTACAGGGTGCCTTTATACTCCTGCAGAAATCAAGCAGTTGGGTGAAATCGCACGCAAGCACGATCTCTTCCTGATGGTCGATGAAGTCTATCGCGAATTCAACTACAGCAACGAGCCGCACTACTCAGTACTGAACCTGAAGAACATGGATGACAACATCATTATGATCGACTCAGTGTCAAAAAGATACAGTCTCTGCGGCGTACGCATAGGATGCATCGTTTCGAAGAACAGGGACGTCATGGCCTGCGCGCTCAAGTACGGACAGAGCCGCCTCTGCTCTCCTGCTCTCGGACAGTATGTCGCTGAAGCTGCTTTGGACACTCCAAAGGAATACTTCGATTCTGTAAAGGAGGAATATATTGAGCGCCGCAACCTGCTTGTGAATGGAGTCAATGCCATCCCCGGCTGTTTCTGCCCTATGCCCCAGGGAGCATTCTACTGCGTTGCAGAGCTTCCTGTAAAGAATGCTGAAGATTTTGCGACATGGCTTCTCACGAGCTTCGAGTATGAAGGGGGCACATTGCAGATCACTCCTGCGGCCGGATTCTATGCCACTCCTGGCCGCGGCCTGAATCAGGTCCGCCTTGCCTACGTCATCGAGCAGGACAAGATCCGCAAGAGTCTCGAAATCCTTCGTGCCGGCATTGCCGAATATCAGCTTCACCACGAGCTCTAGCTTTCGGCCGGCATTGCCTAGCTGCTCTGGAACGAACTTATAGTCGGGCATTGAATGATAGCCTTCGGTTTTATGCCGAAGGCTCTTTTATTTCGATGGGGTCGTAGGGTGACCTGATAATCCGGCAGTTGCAACAAGTGCCATTTTCTGGAAAATGACTTTTAACAGGCGCTCTGAAAATAAGGACTTTGCAAAGAGGCTTCGAAATTTGCAGGTATATGAAAAATGATTATATTGCCATGCAAGATAAAGAGTAAGGTAGGTATGGACAAAAGATGTATTTGCAATGTTTATCATTTGATTTTCAATGCGAGCGAAGATCTGGTTCGCTTGTTTCGCAATGATGAGGACAAGAAGAAGTTCCTTGTCTTGTTGAATTTGCTTCTTTTCAGGTATTGTGCATCGTTGTATGCATTTGTGCTTATGGATACGCACGTGCATTTGCTGGTCATGTGCGGGAGCGTGGAAAAGTTCTGTCTGGAACTGAATCTGTCCTACACAGGATATTACTGTGAGAAGTACCAGCATAAGGGTGCCGTCATCGCTTGGCCGTGCAGGATAATCCCAAAACCATTAATTGATTGGCAAATAGATGCTTTGTATTATATCTTGAACAACCCTGTCATTGCCGGCATCTGCAAGACGCCTGGAGGGTACAAGTTCAGTTCGTTCAAGTTCTATTTCGGAAAGGTCAATCCCCTTAAACACTTGATATCAGTCGACACAAGCTTGGTGTCCCATACTGTCGCAAATGCAGATGAACTGAGGCGGATTTTGAGGAAGAAGCTTGAATATCAAAAGATAAACAGGAGAGAGGCAAAGAAAGTCACCCGGATGCAGCACGAAGCCGAGATGAGCCTGAACCTGCCGCCTCCAGGTCATGACTCATAGAATGGGTTTTAGGACGTCTTGATTATTCGAGCGTTGCAAAAAGTGCCATTTCGGCAGGAGTGCTGATAGTCATAGCTTTACTGGAAGGCTTCCGGAGTTGGCGCCGAGTTAGCAGGCTTCGAGGATTGTCCAGTCCCGATTATACTGCCCCGCGGCCGGCAGGCGCTATGGGAACGGCCTGTTGGCGTGGCTGGCTTGGCCTGGTGAAGTGGGGGTGGCAGGGGGGAGGGAGGCTCCGATGTGAACAATGTTGAAAAAAAAATATGGCAGATAGCCAGCGAGGGGGTGAGAAATGTTATTTTTGCACTTTGTTATAAATACCACAATATTATGAGCAGTATTCGTCAAAAAGCTTTAGCTGAGTTCTCGATTCACGAAGCTCAAAGATTCCACAAGGACGACAGGCCGGTCAGTGCGTATTTCGGATGCAACGTTTTCGATTCGCACAAGATGGAGAAGTACCTGTCCAAGGAAACTTTCAAGAAAGTGAGCGAAGCCATCAGAGAAGGCAAGAAAATCGACAGAAGCATTGCCAACGAGGTCGCCGAAGGTATGAAGAACTGGGCAGTTGAAATGGGGGCCACCCATTACACTCACCTCTTCAACCCTCTGACCGATTCTACCGCAGAAAAGCACGAAGCTTTTATTTCCAAGACCAAGATGGGTGAGCCGTTCGAGAACTTCAAGGGAAGCGCTCTCGTCCAGCAGGAACCTGATGCTTCCAGTTTTCCAAGTGGTGGAATGCGCAGCACATTCGAGGCTCGCGGCTATTCCGCCTGGGACCCTTCGTCTCCGGCATTCATCCTTGACCAGACACTTTGCATCCCGACCATCTTCGTTTCCTATACCGGTCAGGCCCTTGATATGAAAATTCCTCACCTTAAGTCGCTTCAGGCTCTCGACAAGGCTGCGACTTCGGTCGTGAACCTTTTTGACCCGGATGTGAAGAAGGTGAGCGTCAACCTCGGACTCGAGCAGGAGTATTTCCTTGTCGACGACGCCCTTTACGAGGCTCGTCCGGACCTTCAGATTTGCGACCGCACCCTTATGGGACACACTGCCGCAAAGGACCAGCAGCTTGACGACCACTATTTCGGAGCCATCCCGCAGCGCGTGCTCGATTATATGAAGGATTTCGAAACCGAGGCATATAAGCTCGGCATCATGTTGAAGACTAGGCATAACGAGGTGGCGCCTAACCAATTCGAATGTGCTCCCGAGTTCTGTGAGGCAAACCTTGCCGTCGACCAGAACAACCTGCTGATGATCCTTATGAGAAAGATTGCAAGCCGTCACCATCTTCGCGTCATCTTCCACGAGAAGCCTTTTGCCGGCGTCAACGGAAGCGGCAAGCACTGCAACTGGTCAATGTGTACCGACAAGGGCACGAACCTGTTGAGCCCTAGTGCCACTCCTGGCCGCAACCTGCAGTTCCTCAGTGTATTGGTCAGCGTACTCAGAGGCGTTTACAAGCATCATTACCTCATGATGGCGGGCGTAGCCAGCCTGAACAACTTCTACCGCCTAGGCGGCAACGAAGCTCCTCCGGCAATCATGTCCGTCTTCATCGGATCCACCATCGACAAGGTGCTGAACGAGATAGATAGTCTTGGCACCGCCGAGAACGATCAGGCGACCGAACTTGCAAAGCTTGACATTGTAAACAAGATTCCCGAGATCCTTCCGGACAATACCGACCGCAACCGCACTTCACCTTTCGCCTTCACTGGCAACAGGTTTGAATTCAGGGCAGTGGGCTCGTCAGTGAATGTGGCAAGCGCTGATTACATACTGAATACCATTGTGGCAGAGCAGCTTACATTGTTCCGCCAGCGCGTAGACACTTATATCCGGAACGGTGTCGAGAAACAGGAAGCCATAATGAAGGTCATCCGCGAGTTCATCGTCGAATCCAAGCCTATCCGTTTCGAGGGCAATGGCTACAGCGACGAGTGGCGCAAGGAAGCTGCTGCGCGCGGACTCAGGGGAATCAACGATGTCCCGGAGGCTTACGACGAACTCGTAACTTCCGAAACCGTCGAGATGTTCGAAAGCCAGGGCGTCCTCAGTCGCGAGGAAATCGAGGCTAGGCGCGAAGTCCTCGATGAAAACTTCACCAAGAAGCTCCAGATTGAATCGCGCGTAATGTGCGACTTGACGATAAACCACATCATTCCTACCGCCATCAAGTACCAGAACGTCCTCCTGAAGAACGTGCAGATGATGAAGGATGTGCTTGGCGACAGCGAGGAGGCATTCAAGGAGAGCGCACAGCCTAACATCGACACCATCAAGAAGATATCAGGCTACATCGGCGTAATGCACCAGGGAGTCCACGATATGGTGGAAGCCCGCAAGGAAGGCAACAAGATCGAGGATTACGTCAAGAAGGCCCATGTCTATTCCAAGACCGTGCTCCCTTACATGGATGTCATCCGCGATAAGGCCGACAAGCTCGAGATGATCGTCGACGACGAGCTATGGCCGCTGCCTAAATACCGCGAACTCCAGTTCCTCAAATAGCCTGATGCTAAAGAGGACTGTTTAAGTAATTGATTATGAATAAGCTCGACTCCGAACGCTATGCTGCGCGCGGCGTTTCTTCCTCAAAGGAAGAGGTGCATGCTGCCATCAAGAACGAAGACAAAGGATTGTTTCCCAAGGCTTTCTGTAAGATCATCCCCGACCCGGCCGATCCGGAAGGGGAGGACTGCTTCCTGATGCATGCCGACGGAGCCGGAACAAAGAGTTCGCTCGCTTACGCCTACTGGCGCGAAACGGGCGACATGAGCGTTTGGAAGGGCATTTCGCAGGATGCCATCGTCATGAACACCGACGACCTTCTCTGTGTCGGCGCGGTGAACGGCATCCTGCTGAGCTCGACCATAGGCCGCAATAAGAACCTGATTCCCGGCGAAGTAATCGCTGCCCTGATACAGGGTTCAGCCGAGTTCGTGGCTAAAATGGCCTCTCTGGGAATCAATGTCACCCTTACCGGCGGAGAGACCGCAGACATTGGCGACTTGGTCCGCACAGTCGTGGTTGACAGCACAGTGACTGCCAGGATGAAACGCAGCGAAGTGATAGACAATGCCAACATACGCCCGGGAGACGTCATAGTCGCTCTGGCCAGCGACGGCAAGGCAACCTACGAGGACGAATACAACGGCGGTATGGGCTCCAACGGCCTGACTTCTGCCCGTCATGACGTCTTCGCGCACTATCTCGCGGAGAAGTATCCGGAATGCTACGACCACCTCACCGACGACAAGTACGTTTTCTGCGGTTCTAAGCATCTCACCGACATCGAGCCTGAAACCGGGCTCACTTACGGCAAGCTTATGCTTTCTCCAACCCGCACCTATGCGCCTGTCGTCCTCGATTTCCTCAGGGAGCTCGGGAACAATGCAATCCACGGCATGGTGCATTGCACCGGAGGAGCCCAGACCAAGGTCGTGCATTTCATCGGTAACCTCAATGTGGTTAAGGACAACATCTTTCCAACTCCAGTGCTTTTCCGCACCATACAGTCTGAGAGCGGAACTCCGTGGGAGGAGATGTACAAGGTATTCAATATGGGTCACCGTCTGGAAGTCTATCTCGGCGAGAAGGACGCGCAGTCTGTCATAGAGGCATCCGAAAGATACGGTATTTCGGCTCGCATTGTTGGGCACGTTGAAAAGGCTGATAGACCGACTGTTACTCTAGCCACTGAGTACGGTCGCTTCGTGTATTGATTTATTTTAGGTAACTTTACCGGCGACTATGGGAAAGAAGGGAACATTCTTATTTATCGTACTCGCCGCTTTGATGGCAGCGGGCTGCAAGCCGGCGGTATCAAAAAAACCGGTAGATCTTATACCTGTCGCTCAGAGCGCAATCAACGACACCACATCCATTTATTATAGGGATTTCACGCATTATTCTGACACTGCGCTCTCGCAGCTGCCCATCGGCGTGTTCGATTCAGGCTCCGGCGGAATGAATGTGATAGAGGAACTCCTCGCTCTCGACAATCACGACAACATCACCGGTGAACTGATTCCTGACGGCATTCCCGACTTTGCAGGAGAGGGATTCCAGTACCTTGACGACGACGCCAACATGCCTTACAACAACTATCTCTCGGAAAACAATGCCGATTATCTCCGCGAGCTTGTCGTCAAGGACGTCCTTTTCCTTATGGGCAGGCATTATTTCAAGAACAACATCGAGGACATGCCTTCCGGTGATAAGTCTCCCGTCAAGCTCATAGTGGTGGCATGCAACACCGCCTCCGCTTATGGAATGAGCGATGCCCAGAACATGCTTTCGGCTGCCGGCTGCGACATCAGGATGATCGGTGTGATCGATGCAGGAGTGGCTGCAGCTCTTCAGGACATTCCTGACAAAGGTCATTTTGCTGTAGGAGTGATGTCCAATTCCGTCACTCTCGAATCAAGGATATATTCCAGGGAGATTGCCGATTCCGCTGCTGCACGAAAGGTCCGTATAGATCTTGTCGAACAGGATTGCGGCAGCCTTGACGCTGCCATCAACGTCGGCTCAGATTCGGCCTCCGCCAAGGCAAAGTCCGCTTTCAAGGAGTTGGTGGACAAGTATCTGGCTACCGGCCCGTCGGTCCCGATGAAATGCGTCATCCTCGGCTCCACCCATCTGCCTTTCGTAATGGATGCTCTCAACGAGGAACTTGACGAGCTTCGCAATTTCAGGGACAAGGATGACCGCGCAGTCTATCGTGAAATCATTGCTGACGACTTCGTTTTCATTGATCCTTCAGAATATACGGCGATGGCCTGCTACAACTATCTGAGAAGTCACAAGCTGCTCTCCCTAAGCTCGAAGAAGCAGACTCTGTGCACTTACCTTTCTGTCCCATCCTACAAACTTCCGGAAGGCTGCGTCGACACGTTCGGCAATCTGACATATAATTTCAAGTACGGCAGGCAGGTTGGCACCGAAGAGGTGACCACAAAGCAGGTGCCTCTTTCAGCCACCCGCATGGACATCGAGTCGTTCTCTGCCATCCATGGCCGCCTTCCTCATGCGTATTCAATGATTCTCAAGAATATACAACATTAGTTTCATGTTTCCAGCAAATATTTCAGTCGAAGAGATAGAGGAGTTGCAGCTAAAGGCTTTTGAAGGGCCTGTGAGCGTGATAGACGCTCGCGACGATGACTTCGCCGATGCAGTCGAATATCTTTCCCGCCAGCCCGTCATCGGCTTCGACACAGAGACAAAGCCATGCTTTACCCATGAGGGCCCGAGGAACACTGAAGCGCTGCTTCAACTTTCAGGCAGCGACAAGTCATTCATATTCCGTCTCCATCACATAGGCCTTCCAAAAGAGATAACCAAACTGCTTTCCAACCCCGAAATCGTCAAGGTCGGCGCCGCCGTCAAGGACGACATACGCGGCCTCCAGGAGTTCCGCAGGTTCAATCCGCGCGGATTCGTGGACTTGCAGAAAATGGCAGAGGAGTACGGCATAGCCGACAAGAGCGTCCGTAAGATGTCCGCCATCATATTGGGCTTCAAGGTTTCCAAGGCGCAGCAGCTCTCGAACTGGGAGGCGGCGCGTCTTTCGGGAGCGCAGATAAAGTACGCCGCAACCGACGCCTGGGTCTGCCGCCTTATGTACGACAAGCTTCTCACTTGCGAAAAGCATCCTCTTAAGAAACCTGCGTCCGACACCCAGTAAGCAATCCGAATGGACAGACAGACTAAAATAATACTCAAGAAGGGCAGGGAAGAGTCGCTCATGCGCTTTCATCCATGGGTGTTCTCCGGTGCCATCGCCCACATCGACGGCTCGCCGGCAGAAGGCGACGTCGTGTCGGTCTGGTCGGCAGGCGGAGAGTTTCTCGCCTGCGGCCACTACCAGATAGGCAGCATTTCCGTCAGGGTGTTGAGCTTCGATTCCCAGGTCCTGATGCCTGATTTCTGGGAAAGCCGGCTCTCTGCAGCGTATCAGGCCCGCAAGGCATTTGGACTGGCAGACAGTAGCATAACCTCCTGCTACAGGCTTGTGCACGGAGAGGGAGATTCCCTGCCGGGGCTGATTATTGACATCTACGGCGATGCCGCGGTCATGCAGTGCCACAGCGCCGGAATGTTCAAGTCCCGCGAAAGGATAGCCGAAGCATTGAAAAAGGTGTTGGGAACCAGGCTGAATGCGATATACGACAAGAGTTCCGGCACTGCGCCTTTCAGGGCGGGCCTCGATCTGCAGGACGGATATCTTTGGAAATCCGATTCTTATATTGCCGATTCTTGCAAGCAGGTGCTTGAATATGGACACAAGTTCTTTGTGAACTGGGAGGAAGGTCAGAAGACCGGCTTCTTCCTCGACCAGAGGGAAAACAGGCTCCAGGTCGGAAAATATGCCAAGGATCGCAATGTGCTGAATCTCTTTTGCTACACAGGCGGCTTTTCCGTTTATTCCTTGGCTGGCGGCGCAAGACACGTTGATTCGGTGGACAGTTCGCAAGTTGCGATGGACATGCTCGACAGGAATGTCGAACTCAACGGATTCGGGCCACAAAGTTCGGGAACATCCTGTGCGGATGCCATTGACTTCCTGAAGAATTCGGATGACGGCAAGTACGACCTGATAATCGTCGACCCGCCCGCCTTCGCAAAGCACAGGGCTGCATTGGACAATGCGCTTCGCGCCTATCGCAGGCTCAATGCGAATGCCATCGCTAAGGTCGCTCCAGGCGGCTTCGTCTTCACTTTCAGCTGCTCAGAGGTGGTGGACCACAACACATTCGCATTGACGGTTTTCTCTGCTGCGGCATCTGTGGGCCGAAAAGTCCGCATCCTTGACAGGCTGAACCAGCCCGCAGACCATCCGGTGAACATTTACCATCCGGAGGGAGAATATCTTAAAGGTCTGGCTCTCTATGTCGAATAGATATTTGAATTACAGGAATCCAAAGCCTTACAGGCTCAAGCGGACTGCTGGCTCATGACGGCGGGGCGGCTTCGGCAAGTTTAACGACCAATACCGCATGGAGTGCCGTTTGCGCCGTCTGTACCGGCAAAAGGTTAACTGAATCATCGGATGACAAAAGAAACCCCGAAAGTTATTTCAAACTTTCGGGGTTTCTTTTGGTAACACTATATAAGAAATTTGGTTAAAGTTCGTCGAAATTCACATTCGAAGAGTAATTCCTGCCGTCGCCTTCCGTAGCCTTAGGAGCTCCTTCAGCTGATTCTGGCTGCTGGTAATCATCGTCTCTGGGTTCAGCAGGACCGTTCTGCTCAGCCACCGGGCAGCGCTTGCGTATGTAGTCGACAACTTCATGCAGGCCGTCGGCGAATTTTTCAAAGTCTTCCTTATAAAGGAAAATCTTGTGCTTGTCGTAAACGTAACGGCCGTTCTCCTCTATGCGGCGCTTGCTTTCCGTGATGGTCAGATAGTAATCGTTGCCCTTCGTGGCCTTTACATCGAAGAAATAGGTCCTCTTTCCCGCTCTGACAGGTTTGGAATACACGTCGTCTCCTTGTCTTTCCTGAGCATCCCTGTTGTCGTAATTGTCGTAATCCATAATGCTTATGTGATATATTCAAGGCAAATATATGAATTAAATCCTATATTTGCATATAAAATCAAGCGCTATGTTGAATCGCCGAATCATCCGGATCAAGGTCTTCAAGGTTCTCTATTCCATTATCAATTCAGGGGAATGGACTCCCCAGGATGCTCAGAAACGTCTTACCGCCCACTGCGAAGGGACACGTGACCTTTACTGCTTTACAATGAATGTTTTGCCCGCTCTCAGAAAACGGGCTGCAGACCTTGCCGACAAGAGGATGCACAAGCATTTCCCGACGGAAGAGGAACTCCACCCGAACATGCGTTTCATAAACAACAGATTCATCCTGATGCTTGAGAACAATGCCAAGTTCTGCGACTATTGCAGCGGCAAGTCCCTCGAGTGGAGCTGGTGCGAGGAGGAGAACGACAGGCATTACGCCTTCATCAAGAATATGTTCGACAGGATAGAGGAAAGCGCCTATCATCAGGATTACATGACTTCTGACGAGGACAGTCTGGAGGCGGACTGCAACTTTGTCGTCAGCATACTTCAGAACGAATTCGAGGACAACGACGATTTCGAGACTGTCGTCGACGAGTTCAGGATTCCGCTTTGGACCGACGACATCGGATACGTCCTGAACTGCGCCATCAACGATGTGTCAAAATACGCAAAGAGCAGCCAGTTCAGCCTGCCGCGCGTCTTTTCGAGCACAGCCGACGAGAGCTTCGCAAAACAGCTCCTTTCCGGCTCCATCCTGAATTACAAGGATTACAGCGACCTGATCGCCGCAAACACTGCCAACTGGGATGCCGACCGCATCGTTCCTACAGACATTTCCTTGATAGTAATGGGAATAACCGAAGCAGTAAGTTTCCCTGACATACCCGTCAAGGTCACCATCAACGAATATGTGGACATCTCGAAGTATTACAGCACGCCCAACAGCCGAATTTTCGTGAACGGCCTTCTCGACAAGATCATCCAGCAGAAGATCAATTCCGGAGAAATAACGAAAGACAAAGAATGAATTTATAACTTTTAATCACAAACACCCAGTATGAACTTAATTACAATTTTACAGGCATCCCAGACACAGGGCAATGCAGCAGGAAGCACTTGGAGCTTCATCATAATGATCGTGGTGATCTTCCTCATCATGTGGCTCTTCATGATCCGTCCGCAACAGAAGAAGCAGAAAGAGCTTCAGAAGTTCCGCGATGAACTCAAGAAGGGAGACAAGATCGTCACCATCGGAGGCATCTACGGCACCATCGACAGCATCGACGACAAGAGCGCTACCATCGAAATCGACAACAACGTGAAGATCCGCGTCGACAAGGCTGCCATCGAAAGGACTTTTGCTGACACCCAGGCCTCATAGGGATGGACAGGAAACGGACAAATATCGGCGGAGCATGGAAGAAATATGGCCTTTTCGCCCTGTCTCTTCTGCTCGCCATTTTTGTCTGGTTCATCCATAACATGTCGCTTGACTATTCAGTTTTCTTACAATACAAAGTGAATCTTGAGACAGACCTTGTCTGTCATGCGGCCTCTGCCGTTTCCGATGAGACTCTTCTTATCAGAGGCAAGGGAAGAGGCTTTTACATAGCACAGCAGCGCACTGCAGATAAGGCTGCAGTATTGGATGTCGCTACCGATGCGAAGAATCTGACATCGGAAGGCGGTGACGTTTACCGCGTCGCCGTTTCCGACATCAGGGAGAAGATTTCCGAAAGCATAGGTCCTGCTTTCGAGATAGAATATATAGGAACCGACAGCCTGACGTTCACTTTCCCTTCCAGATACTACAAGAGAGTGCCGATAGTGGCGCAATCGTTCGTGTACTGTCGCCCGCAGTGGATGCAGGTTGGGGAAATTGCCCTGACACCTGATTCTGTGGATGTCTACGGCGGTAGGGAGGCACTCGATGCCGTCGACAGAGTAATGACAGGTGTGATAAGCCTGAACAATGCAGACAAGTCCCACAAGGGCATCGTCAAGTTGAAAGTTCCAGAAAACACGACCATCTCGGTTCCTGAAGCCATTTACGACATCCGCATCGAGCGCTATGTCGAAATGAGCCGCGATGTGGAGCTGAAAGTAGAGCATCTTCCGGCAGGAAAGTCGATGGTGCTCCTCCCTTCAAGGGTGAGAGTTACCTACCGCACCTCGTTCGGAGCGCAGAAGGCGCAAAGCAATGATTTCGTCGTTGCAGTAGATTACAACGATTTCGTTGCCTCGGATACCAAGAAGATGATTCCCCGATACATCAGTTCAAGGACGGATGTATTTTCATGTGAGATGGATCCTCCCGTCGTCGAGGGCATACTGACGGACGCTGTTCGTCGAAAGTGATGAAAGTCCTGGCCGTCACCGGAGGAATCGGCTCCGGAAAATCCTACATAGTTCGCATTTTCAATGCAATCGGCATCCCTTCCTATGATGCCGACGCCGAAGCCAAGTCCCTTTATTCAAAAAGGCCAGAAATCCTGCAGCGAGTAGCGCAGGTTGCCGGAGGCGACATTGTCAGGGACGGTGTCCTGCAGAAGCAGGTTCTCGCTGCCAGGATATTCTCCGATCCTTCATTGCTTTCTGAAGTGGAAGGCATTGTGCATCCTGCTGTCCTGGAGGACTTTATTCAATGGAGAGCGCAGCGCGAAAGGGAAGGTGCAGATCTTGTTCTCCTGGAGTCGGCCATCGTGCTTGAAAAGCCTGCATTCCTCGGATGCTACGACAAGGTCCTGACCATCATTGCTCCCCTAGGGCTTCGCATTGAAAGGGTGATGCGCAGGGATTGCTGCACGCGAGATGCGGCTCTTGCCAGGATAGGCTCGCAGGCATCGGATTCATACAGACAGAAAGCGTCGGATTTTACTATCTTTGCATCCGATTCGGACGCTTTGCTCCCTCAAATCGTGAAAATCATAAAAATAATGAAGTAAATGGCTTGGACCAAGTGGATAGGAGGCTTTTTGGGCTGGATATGGCTCGGACCGATCGGCGGACTTATAGGTTTTGCCGTCGGAGCGGTCATTGATGCCGGCATAAGTGCTGTAAATGTCCACAGGGTCAACGACAGTGACGAAGAAGACGATTCCGCCCGTACCGGCCGGGGCGGATGGCAAAGCACCGGCGGATATCCGGGCTATTCCCGGGGCTATGGGCAGAACAGTGCCGACGCAGTGCGCAACAGCTTTATGGCCAGCCTTTTGGTTATGGCTACCGCCGTCGTCAAGTCGGACGGGAAATTCCTGAAGTCCGAGCTCGAGCTGATCAAGAGTTTCATAAGCCAGAATTTCGGAGAGGATTCTGTGGCGGAAGGGCTCCAGATCGTCAAGAAACTCTATTCGCAAAACATCGACGTCGCCTCTGTCGGCGGGCAGATCAGACAGTATATGAACTATTCGCAGAGGATGCAGCTGTACCATTTCCTGGTGCAGCTGGCAGGCATAGACGGCGATGTCAGCCAAAGCGAGGTCAATTGCTTGAAGCAGATAGCCTTCTGCATTGGCTTGAGCGATTCTGACCGCGATTCGATGATGAACATCAACAATCCGGAGGACATAGCGTCGGCTTACAAGATTCTCGAAATACAGGTCACCTCCACTGACGATGAAGTGGTCAAGGCGTACAGGAAGATGGCCATGAAGTACCATCCTGACAAGGTATCCACCCTTGGAGCCGACGTCCAGAAGGCTGCCGAGGAAAAGTTCAAGAACATCGTAGCCGCTTACGAGACCATCAAGAAAGCAAGAAACATGAATTAAACATTCCGATATAATGAAGACAGATCTTACAACAATCCTTTCGGTAGCCGGCCAGCCCGGCTTATATAAGCTGTTGACCCGCAACAAGTCTGGAATAATCGTTGAGCAGCTTGGAACGGGGAAGCGCACCATTTTCGACGTGAATTCCAGAATCTCCTCCTTGGGAGACATAGCGATCTACACGGATGCCGAGGACCTTCCTGTCAGGGATCTTTTCGGCAAGATGCACGAGGCTCTCGGCGAGGACGACGCCCCTTCGGCAAAGTCCGATCCGAAGGCTCTTACGGCTTTCTTCGAGAAGGCTTGCCCGAACTACGACCACGACCGTTTCTACGTCTCGCACATGAAGAAGTGCGTTGAGTGGTACAATAACTTGAAGCACAATGCTTCCCTCGATTTCATGACCGACGGGGAGAGGAAGGCGGAGCAGGAAAAGGCAGAAGCGCCAGAGAATGAAGCGGCTGCTGCCAATTAGTCTAGGTTGCTCGAAGAACCGGGTGGACACAGAAAAGCTGCTGGCGCAGATTACGGCCGGCGGCCTTTACGAGGTGGTCCCCGACGGTACTTCCTACGAAGATGCGAAGGCGGATGTCGTAATAATAAACACTTGCGGATTCATCACTGCGGCAAAGCAGGAATCCATTGACACCATTCTGGAGGCTTGCGAGGCAAAGAAGCGTGGATTGGTGGAGAAGGTTTTTGTATTCGGCTGTTTGTCAAAAAGATATCGTGACGACTTGATCGGATCGATTCCTGAGGCGGACGGCTTTTTCGGAACCGTCGACGATGCCTCGCTCCTCACTGCGCTTGGCATTGAACCAAGGGGAAGCCTGGCTCTTTACAGAAAGCTCACCACGCCTTCGCACTATGCATACCTAAAGATTTCCGAGGGATGCGACAGGAGGTGTTCGTACTGCGCCATCCCTCTGATCCGCGGACCGCATCATTCGGTGCCGATCGATAATCTTGTCGCCGAGGCGAAGATCCTGGCTTCACAGGGAGTCAAGGAGTTGATCCTGATAGCCCAGGATACGACATATTACGGGATTGACATTTATGGGAAGAGAAGGCTGGCGGACCTGCTTCGAGAACTTGTGAAGGTCGACGGGATAGAATGGATACGGATCCATTACATGTATCCGGCGGATTTCCCGCTCGATGTGCTGGACGTAATGGCTTCTGAACCGAAGATATGCAAGTACGTCGACATACCGCTTCAGCACGCTTCTGACAAGCTGCTGGGCATGATGCACCGCGCGGCCGGAGCTGATTACGATAAGGAGCTGATTATCAAGATCAGGGAAAAAGTCCCGGGAGTCGTTGTAAGGACGACGATGATCGTTGGACACCCCGGAGAGGGGGAAAAGGAGTTCGGCGAGCTGCTTGATTTCGTGAAGGAGATGAAGTTCGAAAGGCTGGGAGCCTTCACGTACAGCGAAGAGGAGGGAACCTACGATGCGGAGCATTGCAAGGACTCGGTTCCTGAAAGTGTCAAGAAGGAGAGGTATGACAGATTGATGGAAATTCAGGAAGAAATTTCCAAGGCACATAATTTGAAGAGGATAGGAAATGTCGAGAGGGTTGTCGTCGATGCTTTTGCCGACGGTTCCTTCACGGCAAGAAGCCAGGGCGAGTCGCCGGAAGTGGACGGAGAGATATATGTGATGGGAGCTTTTGCTTCAGGATTCGTTCCTGCTGGGACTGTGGGAAGCTTTATGAACGTGGAGATTACTGCAGCAGACGATTATGACTTGTATGCTAAAAAAATAGACTGATACTGATATGGATCTTCTAAAAGGAAAAGTCGCCCTGATTACGGGCGCAGCAAGAGGAATCGGTCGCGAGGTCGCCCTGAAGTTCGCTTCGGAAGGCGCTGATATCGCATTTACCGATCTAGCTATCAACGACGATGCTCTTCAGACAAAATCCGACATCGAAAAGCTCGGTGTCAAGGTATTGCCGATTGCATCGAATGCTGCATCATTCAGCGATGCACATAAGGCAGTGGATGTCATTATGGCAGAATTCGGCAGGATAGACATTCTTGTGAACAACGCCGGAATTACAAAGGACGGGCTCATCCTGAGGATGACGGAGGACCAGTGGGACGCCGTCATCAACGTGAATCTCAAGTCCGCATTCAACTTCGTGCATGCCGTGACTCCCATAATGGTCCGCCAGCACGAAGGCTCCATCATCAACATGAGTTCTGTCGTAGGCGGCCACGGAAATGCCGGACAGGTCAACTACGCAGCTTCCAAGGCCGGAATGATCGGCATGGCTAAATCCATTGCCAAGGAATTGGGAACAAGAAATATCCGCGCCAACTGCGTGGCTCCAGGATTCATCGACAGCCACATGACCCGGCAGCTCTCGGAGGAGGCCCATAGGGAGTGGATGGAAATGATTCCTATGCATCGCGCAGGCCAGGTCTCCGAAATTGCAAATGCCTGCCTCTTCCTGGCAAGCGACTTGGCGTCGTATGTCACGGGGCAGGTGATTTATGTTGACGGCGGTTTGGCAATGTAAATAGTTTGAGTATGAAAAGCTTGAAAATCAGAATAATGCCGCTTCTCTCCGCATCCGTCCTGCTCTTTGCATTGGCATCGTGCGTTCCTTCCAGGGTCACGATTTCCATTGAGAGGCTGCAGCCGTCTCAGGCCAAGGTGGATGTGGTCGGTCAGCCGGTGAACCTGGTTTATCGCGGCTCGGCAGATTCTCTGGATCTTGCTTTTTTCAACTCGATTGCAGGAGGATTCGAGAGGTCTCTGAATGTTGTAGACAGCAACGGGGCGTACCAGTTCGAATTCGATTCTCTGGCGGCAGGTCCTTTCGTGAGATTGGGGAACTCCTATGACGAAGATAATGGACAGGTCGTATACAACATCTCCTTGCCATACAACTTTGTCCTGAATGTCATGCAGGGAGGGATAGTAAAGGATTCTTATCTGGCAAAGGATGAATTGCAGTGGGAACTCAGGTCAAGCAGGCGCTTGCCCGACGATACGATATACAATGCGGTTTCCAGAGAGTTCTATCCGACGGTAAGTCAGGTAGGCGAGAACATGGCTGCCGCTTTTTTTCCCCAGTGGGTGGAGGAGACGCGTGAAATCTACACCATGGATTCGGGACGGTGGAAGGAAGCCGAGAACATGGCGCGCAATTTCGATTGGGCAAGCGCACAGCGTATTTGGCTGGAACTGACCAAGTCCGAAAATATGGATTACGTCTACGCCGCATGCTACAACATGGCAATTTCCGATGAGATGCTTGAGGACCCGGAAGACGGCCTCGAATGGATAGCATTCTTGGAGAAATATTTTCCAAACAACGTTCCTACCCGTTTGAAGGGAAGGCTTCAGGCAATGGAAAAGTAAGGCCCGTATTCGAGTGAATGATGAAAAAGCCCCGGTGCGTCGGTTCGCATCGGGGCTTTTCTGTGAAAGGCCGTTCCGCTATTTCTGCGGACGGGTAGGGAAGACCGTAGGCTCCGCCTTTGGCAGAGGCTTGTAGTCCTTCAGCTTTTCGAGGAGGACTTCGATGCCCTTGTTAAGCTGGGCGTCGTTTCCAACGTAGTCCTCGTAAGGATTGATGTCGATCTCGATGTCTGGATCGACTCCGTGGCCTTCGATGATCCATTCGCCTTTGGTGGAGAAGGTGGCGTGGACTGGAGTGCGCATGTCCTGATTGTCGACGAAAGGCATGGATCCGCCGATGCCGGTGACTCCGCCCCAGGTGCACTTGCCGATCAGAGGACCGATTCCGAGAGCCTTGAAGCCCCAAGGGAACAGGTCGCCGTCGGATGCACTATACTTGTCGATCAGACAGACTTTTGGTCCGTACTGGACGGCGTCAGGAACTGTGCCAGCCCTGTTGTAGATGGACTGGGTCATTCTGTAAACTTCGCGCTGGAGACGCTCTAGAATCATCGGGGAGACGTTTCCGCCACCGTTCATTCGGTCGTCGATGATCAGTGCTTCCTTGTCCATCTGAGTGTAGAACAGCTTGGTGAACATATCGAGCCCGGCAGGGCCCATGTCAGGAATGTGGATGTATCCGATGCGTCCGTTGGAGGCATTGTCTACTATGGCGATGTTGCGCTTTACCCATTCGATGTAGCTTAGCTGGATTTCGTTCTCGATGGGCTTGACATATACCGTGCGGGCGTTCTTGCCTTTTGCATCGGAAGCTATCTTGAGGGAAACTGTCTTTCCGACCTTGCCTACGAGAGTCTCATAGATGTCGCTCTTGTCTGCGAGGCTGGTTCCATCGACTGCCACTACATATTCTCCGACCTTTACATTGGCCTCATCAAGAGGGGAATGGAGATTCGAGTTCCAAGCTTCTCCCTTGAAGACCTTTACGACCTTGAAGGCGTCGCCATCCTTCTCGAAGCGTCCTCCGAGCATTCCGACGCTGACGCTCTTCATTGCAGGGTAGCCTTCGGTAGGGGATGTGATGTATGCGTGGCCTACGTTGAGTTCGGCAAGCATCTCGCCGATGATGTAAGTCAAGTCGTTGCGTGATCCAACGTAAGGAAGCAGAGCTGCGTACTTGTCGTGCAGGTCGTTCCAGTCGGTGCCGTGCATGTTGCGGGCATAGAAGAAGTCGCGGTAGATGCGCCAGCTTTCGTTGAAGATCTGCGCCCATTCTGCGTGCCGGTCGATTTCAAGGTTCATGTCGTCGGTAGGTACGGCATCGCCCTTGCGTCCTGCAGGGAAGTCCTCGACGTAGTATTTGCCTTCGCTGGCGACGACCATCTTGCCTGTGGCAGGATTGAGACATTGAGGCAGTCCGCTGAAAGCATCGTCAGACTTGAGCGTCTTGAGATTGAATTTCTTGATGGTGATTTCCTGACTTCTTCCGCCTGGGCCGCCTGGACCGCCCATCCCCCGGAATCCGCCCATCTCGATGTAGTAGACGCCTTCGGCATCTGCTGCAACAGGACGCATTGAGCCGGCAGGAATAGGCAGGGTGGCAATTCGCTCCTGGATGCCGTCAATGTCTACCTTGGTGGTGGCCGGCTTGTAATCCTTTGAGACGGCGTTTTCAGGAGCTGCTTCTGGCTTTCCGGCAGGCTTTGCATTGGCTGAGGCAGGCTTGCCTTGAGGACGAATTCCCGGCTTTCCTCCCTCAGGCATTCCTGCTGGCTTTGAAGTCTCAGGAGTCTTCTCCACTGCCTTGTCAGGCTGGTATTCGTCGGCCAGGATCTTCACGGGATCCTCGGTGTCCTTGGCCAGAGGAACGATGAAAAGGCTGGTGGTGAACCTTCCGGTGTAGTTCCATTCGATGCCGGAATACTGTGGCTGGAAATTCCTGTCGGATGAGAAATAAAGGTATTTTCCGTCCGACGAGAATATTGGGTTGCCGGATGAGAACCATCTGTCGGTCAACTGAGTGACCTTGAGAGAGTTCAGATCGACAAGGTATATGATGGAAGTCTGGCTCTCGTTGGATTCGGAAACAGCCATCCAGCTTGCATCTGGAGAGAAGCTGTAGCTGAAATATCCTGCTGTACTCTTGTAAAGGGACGTAAGTTTGCCTGATGCAACCTCGTAGCGGTAGATGTTGTTCTTCTCGTCCTGGAAGAAAATCTGCTTGGAGTCGTTCGACCATTCTATCGCTTCCGGGTAGCCGTTCTTGAAGGATGTGACCGGCTTTGCTTCTTTTCCTACTTTGTCCCAGTCTGAGACGTAAAGTTGGTATTCGCCGCTCTTGTCTGAGAACCAGGCGATTTTCTTGCCGTCGTTCGACCAGGTGGCTTCGCGCTCGTGCGATTCGGGTGAATACATGAGGTTATAGGTAGCGCCCTTTGAGGCAGGAACAGAGAAGATGTCTCCTCTGGCTGTCATCAGCACTCGCTTTCCGTCAGGAGATACGGAAACGGATTCTATCTGGTCGGAGGCGTCGCCGAATGTCGTGCGTGAGTTGAGGCCGTCGCTTTCAAGGATGACTGTCACTTTCTCGCATTTACGGTCCTTGACTGAATACTTATATATGTATCCGCCGTTCTCGAATACGATCCAGCCGCCCTCTCCTGAATAGCAGGAAGGGAACTTGCAATCGTAGCGGGTGAAATCGGTCAGCTTCTTGGTCTCCTTTGTCTTCATGTCGTAGACAAACAGGTTCATCCAATGGTCACGGTCGGAGAGGAAATAGATTTCGTCGCCTATCCACATCGGGAAAATGTCCTGAGCTTCGTTGTTGGTGATGTCGGTGAGCTCTGTGGTGCCGATCTTGTTGATCCAGATGTCGTCGGCCTGGCCTCCGCGGTAGTATTTCCAAGTGCGGAATTCACGGAAGGTGCGGTTCACTGCAAGATACTTGCCGTCAGGTGAATAGCAGCAGAAGCCGCCTTCGGTCTGAGGTACCGGGATTGCAGGACCTCCGATGGAAGGCATGGTGAAAAGATTGGCGCGCATTCCCGAGAAGCTGTAGCGGCGGCTGCGGAAGATCAGGGTCTTGCCATCCGGGGACCAGCCCATGAGAATGTTGTTCGGCCCCATTCTGTCTCCGATGTCATCGCGCTCGACTGTGGCGGAGTAGGAGAGTCTCTTTGGAAATCCTCCTTCTGCAGGGATGGAGTAAAGTTCGGTGTTGCCGTCATATTGGCCAGTGAATGCTATGGTCTTGCCGTCAGGGGAGTATTTCGGAAAGATCTCGAAGCCTTGGTCGGCAGTAAGGCGGACGGCGGTGCCGCCGTCGATGGATACCCTATAAAGGTCTCCTGCATAAGTGAATGTGATTTCCTTGCCGTTCGTGGCTGGAAATCTGAGAAGCCGTGCGTCCGTTCCATCGGCGAATGCTGCGATGGGGGCTAGAAGCATGAGTGTTGCTAGCAGTTTCTTCATGATATGATAACGATGTGAGGTTTATAATATGTTTGCGGATTGTTCCTTGGTCTTGTCCAGTTCGTCCTTCATCTTTACGACGATCTTCTGGATTTCAGCGTGATTCGCCTTGGAGCCCAAAGTGTTGATTTCGCGCCCCATCTCCTGAGAGATGAAACCCAGCTTGCGGCCCGGATAAAGTTCGGTGTCGAGCGTTTCAAGGAAATACTTGCAATGCTGGCGTAGGCGAACCTTCTCTTCGTTGATGTCAAGCTTCTCTACATAGAAGACGATTTCCTGCTCAAGACGGTTCTTGTCCGGGTCGGCCTTGAGCTCGGCGATGCCGTCCTCAAGCTTCTTGCGCACTGTGTCGACCCGCTCGTGCTCGTACTTGTCTACCTCGCCGACATAGCTTTCGATGTTCGTGACCCTGGTCAGCACGTCGTCGTACAGCCTCTTCCCTTCAGTGGCACGGAACTCGTCCAAGTGGTCGAGGGCGGCATTGAAAGAGGCCTTCAGGGCATCCCACATGTCGTCGGTAAGTTCCTGGTCGTCATTTACAAAGATGTCTGGCATGCGCAGCAGGGTCTCCAGAAGGCTCGAGTCGTCGAGGTCTGCCATCTCGTTGCCCTGCTTGGCTTCCTGGACTTGGCGGTAGTAGCTGAGAAGGATGTTCTTGTTCAGGACTTTGGCTCCTGCGGCGGTGTTGTTTT
>Ga0070399_1000323_pt1 | contig 53988 bp, 47 predicted proteins | sample BioMet4_FD_61217 | JGI IMG/M metagenome (GOLD analysis project Ga0070399, IMG submission 61217) | Microbial communities from bioreactor (seeded with sewage sludge) at LBNL, California, USA - Biofuel metagenome 4 (version 1) | ecosystem: Engineered > Bioreactor > Anaerobic > Unclassified ... | reverse complement strand
GGTATCATCGGGTTTTTCGGTAGGCGGCTCTTTGCCGTATACTATTGCTTCCGTTATTGTTACAGATGTCTTTGAACTCATACCGATATTAGGATATGAAATATTCAAAGCCAATGAATTATCGGTACCGTCATATGACAAATTATTTAGTGTAATTGTATATTTCAGTTTTCCACCTGACGAATCAACCGATTTGCTTATGTCTTCTCCGGAAAAACCGCCTGAATTTATGGAAACGCTTATATCGTTTTCAGAGCTTATCTGTGAAGCATCGACGTCACTGTCCTCAACCTCAAGCGTTATGTTTACCGTATCATCCTTGTTTATCGCCTTAAGCGTTTGTCCCGACGAATTTTTAACGCTGTAGGATTTAATCGATGCATGGCTTTGCGCGGCGTTTACAAACATCGGAAACTGCAAAAGCAGTAAAATGGCAATTAAAAAAGATACTTGTTTTTTTAGTGTTTTCATTTTATTTGTTCTCCTTTACAAATGTTTCTTTTTTCTCGTCGCTTATTATCTCGCCGTCGAGAAGCGTTACAATCCTGTCGGCATACGAAGCCATATGCGGATCATGAGTTACAAGAATAATCGTCTGGCGGTATTTTCTTGCAAAGCCGGTTATCATTCCCATTACCTCAACCGTTGTTTTTGAATCCAGATTTCCGGTAGGTTCGTCGGCAAACACTATATCCGGACGTGTAACCAGCGCTCTGGCTATTCCGGCTCTCTGCTGCTGTCCGCCCGACATCTGGCTTGGAAAATGGTCTCCGCGGTTTTCAAGCCCTACTCTTTTTAGCATTTTTCTGGCTATGGCATCACGTTTTTTCTTTTCTATTCCGCGGAACATAAGCGGAAGCGCCACGTTTTCAACCGCAGTAAGCGACGGCAGCAGATTATATGACTGAAAAACAAAGCCTATATGCTTTTGCCTGAAAGCCGCAAGGTTGTTTTCGCTAAGCTTTGATATATCCACTCCGTCAACTGTAACACTTCCTCTTGTCGGCTTTTCCATTCCGGCAAGCTGATTTAAAAGCGTACTTTTGCCTGAACCTGATACTCCGAATATACAGCATATCTCGCCTCTTGCTATTTTCAGATTTATTTTCTTCAAGGCAACAACACATTCATCGCCTATCGGATATTCTTTTCTTAGCCCGCGCACTTCTATCGCCGTTTCGGATATTCGGTCTTCCATGTTTTCTCACTCTCCCGAACAAAACTTCTTAATTTTTCCTTAATTTCATGTTATCATATTTCATTGCCTGTATCAATTTAACATTTATGACATTATTATGAATAGCATGAAAAGCATGAAAAAAGCTTTCCGAAATATTTTCGGAAAGCTTTTATTTTATTATTCCAGGCATTATAATACCATGATCGCGGTAAGACGGTATTTTTATATCGCCCATAAGCGACGCCGCGTATACCGAATTTTTCCCGTACCGGCTTCGTATATCCTCTATCGTCTTAAACACACGCTCCTGTTTTTGCGACATATCCTCAAAAAGAGTAAGCTGGCAAGGTTCATTTTGAGACACAAGGTTTATGGCACGAACGGTAACTGAACGTATATTTTTATTCCACACATAATTTTTTAAAAAAATATCATATGCGCATTTCGCTATCTCTATTGGCGCAACCGTTGAGTAAAGCATACCGCCCTGAAACTGTTTTACAAAAAGCGATGAATCCCTTATCGCTATCTGCACGCCATTTGCGCGAAGCGACTGTGCAATAAGCTTCCTGCCTATGTCCTGCGAAAGCTCAAGCATCACCTTCCACACTTCTTCGTTTACCGTAAGATCCGCCGTACAGGTTATTCCGTGTCCTATTGATTTTACAGGAGATATATAATCGCTTTGGGCTACAGGAGATGTGTCAAGGCCGTTTGCAAAATTATAAAGCATAAGTCCGTTTTTTCCGAGTATCTGTTTCAAAAACACCGGCTGTGTTTTAGCCAGAGCACCTATTGTGGTTATTCCGTAGCTTTTAAGCTTTTTTTCGGTTGAACGTCCGATATATATAAGCTGCGAAACATCAAGCGGCCAAACCTTTTCTTTAAAGCTGTCACGTCTTATTTCCGTTATGGCATCCGGCTTTTTCATATCAGACCCAAGCTTTGCAAATATTTTATTAAACGATACACCTATGCTTACCGTAAGACCAAGCTCGGTTTTTATTCTTGATCTTATACTTTCGGCTATTTCCATTCCGTTTCCAAAAATGCCTCTGCTTGCAGTAACATCAAGAAAACATTCGTCCATTCCAAACGGCTCGACCATATCTGTATAATCGGAATATATTTTTTTTGCAAGCCCCGAATATTTCAGATACCTTTCAAAATGCGGCTCTATCATTATAAGCTGCGGGCAAAGTCTTGCCGCCTCCCAGTTTACCATTCCGGTTTTTACTCCGGCTTTTTTTGCCGGTTCCGACTTTGCAAGCACTATCCCGTGGCGTGTTTCCGTTGAGCCGCATACAGCTACGGCTTTTCCCTTAAGACGTGGATTAAGCATAATTTCCACCGAGGCATAAAAGCTGTTCATATCGCTGTGAAGTATAATCCGCTCCATATGTCTGCCTCCGTATTGACATATTTTTACACAAATGCTATAATGGCTCATAGTTGCTATAAGTTGCGTTTCTGTGTATATTATAGCAATATAGTGCAATATTTTCAACATAAAAGTGCAATTATATGCAATTTATATGGGAGGTAATCCTTTTGAAAACTTTCAGAGAAAAACTGATAGCCAGACGGGCGAAGCTTGGCTTAACTCAAAGCGAACTTAGCGAGCGCAGCAAAATAGGCAAACGCACAATAACGTCCTATGAGGCTGACGGACGAATACCGCATCCGGCACAGCTTTACAAGCTTTCAAAAGCGCTTGGGGTATCGCCTGAATACCTTAAAAATGATGCTGTAGAGGATGAAAACTATGGTATTGAGCAAATGGACTACATTGAGCAGGCAAGGATGATGTATGGCGACAGCGAAACCGCAGAACGACTGCTTAAGGAAAACACTGCCCTTTTTGCCGGAGGCGAGCTTAGCGACGAGGCAAAGGACGCTTTTTTTCAGGCCGTAATGAAGGCGTACATAGAATGTAAGGAAGCCGCAAAAAATACATTTGGCCATAAGAAAGCCTTATAAAAAGAGGTGCCATATTGAAAAGCGACTATATACACGAAAAAGTGCTTGAAACACAGAAAAAATACGATAATGCTGAGCCTGAAAAACTTGCAAAAGCCATGGGTATAATTGTATCCTATGAGCCTATGGGAAACACGTCAAAGAGCTGTAAAGGCTTTTTTGTCGTTTTCAGCAGAAAAAAACATATCACCATAAACAGCAGCTTAAATGAAGACCTGCGCGCAATTGTGCTTATGCACGAAATAGCTCATGCCATACTTCATTGCAGCTATGCGCATACCATTTTCAGTGATTTTGATTTTTTAAACAACAGTGATATAAAAGAATACGAGGCAAATCTTTTTGCCGCCGATTATATTATAAATGACAGCGAAGCCATAGACATATTAAAAGAGGGAATGTCATTTTTTGAAGCGGCCAGTGTTCTAAGAGTTCCGCCGCAGCTGCTTGATTTTAAGCTTAGACTTATGAAGCACCGTGGCCTAAACATAAGCGAACCGCCGATAACCTCCTACGGAGATTTTATGAAAAAAATAAACATACCAAACATTTAAAGCAAGCACAAAAAATGCAGAAACCTTTTTAAGGCTCCTGCATTTAATTTTGCAAATATTAAAACAACCCGTTTATTTCCATTGGCGAATCCACAGTTACAAAGGCACCGCTTTTTTCAAGTTCCTCTCTTGTACCGTAGCCGTATGTTACGCCTATGGTCTTTAAGCCGGCTTTAAAGGCGCCTTCAACGTCATAGTGCCTGTCGCCTACCATTACCGCCTTATCTTTATCTGCTCCAAGCTGGCCAAGGGTATATTCTATTACCATATTCTTTTCCGTTCGCCCAACATCGGGGTCGCTTCCGCCTACAAAATCAAGATATTTATCGAATCCGAAAAGCTCCGCTATCCATTGCGCATAAAAATAAGTTTTGTTTGTACACATGGCAAGGTGCTTTCCCTTTGTCTTAAGGCACTCAAGCATTTCAATTACCTGAGGATAAACCTTGTTTTCGCTCCAGCCCTGCTTTCTGTAATATACATGATACAGCTCTATTGCTTTTTTAAGCTTCTCACCCTTCAGCCCAAAATGCGTATCAAACGAGTTTACCATAGGCGGCCCTATAAACTCCATAAGTTCATCCTGACTCGGTATGCGTATGCCAAGTTTTTCACACGTATATTTTACCGCGTTTACAATGCCTTCAACTGAATCGGTAAGAGTACCGTCAAGGTCGAAAAGTATATATTCGTAATCAAGCTTTTTCATTGAATAAAATTCCTTTCATAAATCCTTTCTCAAATTGCAGTAACCAGAGCGTATTTTATCACTTTTTTTTCTAAATTGCAAGCTTGGCACTCTTATATGCCCTCTGCGGGCAGAGAAGAAACGCTAATTTTTTAAAATTTCTTTTATTATAGCATCTACATGTATTTTTACCGTGTCAAGGTATGGTATTGAAATATCCGCTTCTTTAAAAATCAGCGGAAGCTCGGTACAGCCCAAAACCAACGCTTCAATACCGCAGTCCTGTTTCATTTTTTTTGCAATTTTTATAAATCCTTCTTTGGTTTGCGGCCTTAACCTTTCGCATACGATGTCGCTGTATATACTTTTGTGAATATAATCCCTGTCTTTTTTATCAGGAATAACAACTTCAATGCCTTCTCTTTCAAAAGGCTTTTTAAAAAAGTCATTTTCCATTGTAAAACCTGTACCCATAAGACCTATTGTTTTGCAGCCTCTCCTTTTTGCCTCATCACAGGTCGCTTCAACAATGCTTATAAGCGGAACCGGACTTCTTTTACTTAAATCGTCAAATATTATGTGTGCTGTATTTGCTGAAAGCACTGCAAAATCCGCTCCGCTTTGCGCAACATTTTTTATCGCATCAAGCGTATATTCGGTCATCGCCTCATACCTTTTTTCTTCACAAAGCTTCACCCATTTGTAAAGGTCTATGCTTTCTATGGAAATGTCCGGAAAACAGTCATATCCCAGTTTTTTCCGTACCCCGTAAACAACATCATGGTAATATGCTATTGTTGATTCGGGACTCATTCCGCCAATCAGACCGAGCTTTTTCATAAAGCATCCTCCAATTATATTTGCGAAAACAAAGGGCGCAGAAAACTCTCCACGCCCTTTAAAAATCATTGGTTATTTATTTTGAAAATATTTTATCAGTCTTTGAGAAGGCGAAGATATGAATCTGTACGATCCTTTGCGTCCTTTTCAGCCTTTGCAAAGAGCTGTTCAGCTATTGCAGGGAACTTTCTTGAAAGTGATGTGTAACGAACCTCACCCATAAGGAATTCTCTGAAGCTCTTCTCCGGTACCTTTGAATCAAGAACAAACGGATTCTTGCCTTCTGCCTTAAGCTCAGGATTGAATCTGTAGCAATGCCAGTAACCGCACTCAACTGCCTGTTTTTCTCTGTTCTGGCTGTTGCTCATTCCGCCCTTGATACCATGGTTTACGCAAGGAGCGTAAGCGATTATTACTGATGGGCCGTCATAAGCTTCCGCTTCTCTTATAGCATTAAGCGTCTGCTGTGGATCATAACCCATAGCAACCTGTGCAACGTATACATAGCCGTAGCTCATGCACATCATGCCAAGGTCTTTCTTCTTTGTCTTCTTGCCTGCTGCCGCAAACTGAGCAACTGCTGCTGTCTGTGTAGCTTTTGAAGACTGTCCGCCTGTGTTTGAGTAAACCTCTGTATCTACGCAGATAATGTTTACATTCTCGCCCGAAGCGATTACATGGTCAAGTCCGCTGTAACCGATATCATATGCCCAGCCGTCGCCGCCGACAATCCACTGTGAAGGCTTAAAGAGATAGTCTTTTCTTTCATATATAGGCTTAATGTCAGCGTTATCCTTGCCAACTCTTTCCATTTCGGCAATGAGCTTGTCCGCTCTTTCTCTTGTGCCAACGCTTTCAGCAAAGTTATCAGCCGCTTCCTGAGCCGCTGCCTTAAGAGCCTCGTCTGAGGTCTTTGAAGCAAGCTCTGTAAGCTGTGTCTTTAACCATTTACGAACTGCGCTTGTTCCAAGGAACATGCCGTAGCCGTACTCTGCCGTATCCTCGAAAAGTCCGCTTGCCCAAGCAACACCCTGACCTTTTTCGTTTGTGCAGAAAGGAATTTCAGGTGAGCCGCCCCAGATATGTGTGCAGCCCGCTGAGTTTGCAATTCTCATTCTGTTGCCGAAAAGCTGTGTGATAAGCTTGATATACGGTGTTTCGCCGCAGCCGGCACATGCACCGGAGAACTCAAGGTATGGCTTAAGGAACTGGCTTCCCTTTACAGTTGCCTTCTGCTTGTCGTCAACAGGCTTTTCCGTTACATTTTTAAGAGTGAAATCCCACTCGGAAGTCATCTTGTCTTTCATAGGTGCAAACGACTTCATTGTAAGAGCCTTTGTAGGACATGTCTTTACGCATACGCCGCAGCCTGTGCAGTCAAGACCGGATATTGAAAGATGATACTGCATATCGGCAGCGCCGTTTGCCTTCTTCATTGCGTAACCCTCAGGAGCCTTTGCGGCTTCATCTGCGTTAAGAAGTGTAGGACGGATTACCGCATGTGAGCAAACGATTGAACATCTGTTGCACTGTACGCACTTTGTAACATCCCATTCAGGAACATCTATTGCTATGCCGCGCTTTTCAAACTGAGTAAATCCCGGCTCCCAGCTTCCGTCCTCATGGCCGTTAAATGCGCTTACAGGAAGATCGTTGCCCTCCTGGCGTCCCATCTTGAAGAGAACCTTCTTGAAGAACTCAGGTATTTCAGGATTGTCAGCCTTAGGAGCATCCTCTGCCGTTGCCCATGACTCAGGGTACTTGATTTCCTTGTATCTTGTAGCGCCCATGTCTATAGCCTTGCCGTTCATGTCAACTATATCCTGGCCCTTTGCGCCGTAGGTCTTTGCTACCTGCTCCTTGAGGTATTTTATAGCATCCTCAACAGGAATTATCTTTGCAATTGCGAAAAATGCAGACTGCATTACCATGTTGATACGTCCGCCAAGACCGATTTCCTTAGCTATATCAACAGCGTCGATTGTATAGAACTTAGCTTTCTTCTGGGCAATTCTTCTCTTAAGAGAAGCCGGAATATTTGCCTCAAGCTCGTCTTCTTTCCAGATAGTGTTGAGAAGGAAGCTTCCGCCTTCCTTAAGGTCAGCGATAAGATCATACTTATCGACATAAGCCTGGTTATGACAAGCGATGAAGTTTGCGCTCTTTATCTGATATGAGCCCTTTATTTCCTTAGGGCCGAAACGAAGATGAGATATTGTAACGCCGCCTGACTTTTTAGCGTCATAAGCAAAATATGCCTGTGCGTTGAAGTCTGTGTGGTCGCCGATTATCTTAACAGCCTGCTTGTTTGCGCCTACGGTACCGTCTGAACCAAGTCCCCAGAACTTGCAGGATACGTTTTCGGCAGGTGTGGATACGAACGGTGTATCAAAGTCAGGAAGGGAAAGATTTGTTACATCGTCTACGATTGAAACCGTAAAGCCGTTCTTTGGCTCTGCTGCTTCAAGATTCTGGTATACAGCCATAACATCCATAGGAACGAAATCCTTTGAGCCAAGGCCGTAACGTCCGCCAACGATAAGAGGCTTTCTGTCGCTGTCAGCAAATACGTTCTTTACGTCAAGGTAAAGAGGCTCGCCAAGAGCGCCAGGCTCTTTTGTTCTGTCAAGAACAGCAATCCTTTTAGCTGTTTTAGGAATAGCCGCAAGAAGCTTTTCAGCAACAAACGGTCTGTAAAGATGAACCTCAACAAGACCAAGTTTCTTCTTCCAGCCGATCTTGTTCCAATATTCTATTGTTTCTCTGATAACGCCGCAGGAAGAACCCATTGAAATGATGACATCTTCCGCTTCAGGATCTCCGTAATAGTTGAAAAGCTCATAGCTTGTGCCTGCAATCTCGTTGATCTTATGCATATAATCCTCAACGATTTCAGGAACCTGAAGATAAAATTTGTTTACAGACTCTCTGCCCTGGAAGAACACGTCAGGGTTTTCAGCAGAACCTCTTGACTTTGGATGATCTGAGTTAAGAGCGTTGTCTCTGAATGCCTTTACAGCGTCCATATCAACAAGCGCCTTAAGATCATCATAATCTATAAGCTCTATTTTCTGATATTCATGGCTTGTTCTGAAGCCGTCGAAGAAATGAAGAACAGGTATTCTGCTCTTTATTGCGGAAAGGTGAGCTACACAGCCCATATAAAACGCCTGCTGAACAGTGCTTCCTGCAAGAAGTGTAAAGCCTGTATTGCGGCATGTCATAACGTCCTGATGATCGCCGTAAATTGAAAGTGCATTTGAAGCAAGTGCACGGGCACTAACGTGGAATACGCCCGGAAGAAGCTCGCCTGCGATTTTGAACATGTTAGGAAGCATAAGCATAAGGCCCTGGCTTGCGGTATATGTTGAAGCAAGCGCGCCGCCCTGCAATGCGCCGTGGAGTGCGCCTGCCGCGCCGCCTTCGTGCTGCATTTCCCTAACCTCTACAGTTTCGCCAAAAATATTTTTCTTGCCGTTTGCGCTCCATTCGTCTACCACCTCAGCCATAACTGAAGAAGGTGTGATAGGATAGATGGTTGCAACCTCAGTGAAAGCATACGAAGCATATGCGGCTGCTGTATTGCCGTCCATAGTTGCTTTCCTTAACTGCTTTTTCATGGTTTTCCCTCCTGTGTATAATAGTAATCCTCTGATCGTCCCGAAAAGCGCAAGCTTTCCGAAAAAGTATCATAATTACATTTGCTTGTAGGCTGATTCCTTAAAAAAGGCACATCAACACACTATGTTTATTTTATCACACACCGACTTTAAACTCAACACACATACGGTTTTTTCGTTAATTTTACAACGATTTTCTCTTATTTTATTAATCCGAAAAACAAATCGGCTTAAATTTTGTATCCATAACGCAAAAAAGCACCCTTTATCAGACGGAAAATGCAGGCTCATTAAATAAATTGCACAATAAGTTATAAATTCAATAGTAACATTGCACAAACAAAGCACAACATAACAGAACAATATTTTAATGCAGTTTATATACAAAAAACACGTACACTGTTCGTCATTAGAAAAACAATTAAAAAATTACCGAACTGGTTAAATGGCCAGTCCGGTAATTCCTTTTGTTTTTTATACTTTTAATTTCACCAAAGCATGTCTCTCAGATCATCAATATCATTAATTATGTTTTTCTGGCGTTCTTTGTAAAGCAGATCACGGTTATATTGATAAAACTTTGTGCAGCCATTTTCATCTATGAATTTTATGCTGTAGTAACCGCTGTTGAGTTCTGTTACAAAAACTATCATCTCCGCGCTGTGGCCGAATACCATTTCCATAAATCCAAAAGCGTTATCAAGCTTTTCCGATGTGTCGTCAATAAGCTGCTGACGTTTTTCAACCTCCGTCTTAAAAAGGCTGTTGATGATTTCAAAAGCCCCTGCACATGACGTTTCTCCTCTTTTTTTCACTTCAAGCATGAAATAATCGCATATTTCAAGCATCTTTCTTTCATAGGCGATATCGCGTTTTTCAATAGTACCGTTTTTGCACTTTTTATCAAAGGCCGCCTGTTTCATGGCAAAAAACGGCTCCGTTATTTCCTGCGGATGCCTGATTGCGCAATATTGTGATAAAAGTCTGCTCTTAAGCTCTTTAAGCGTACTTTGCAAAAGCGTAAGCACATTATCCGCAAAATCAACTTTCTTAAAACAGTCGTTAAGCGCGCCCAGTATAAGCTCCACAACCGACAGCCGCTCGTCAAATCCGGCGGTTCTTAGCCGGTCGGTATATATGCTTTTAAATCCTCCCTCAAGAATTTCGGGTATCGAATAATCTTTTTTGTATTTGTTATAAAGCTCTATATATGCCGCAAAATCCTTTGCAACGCTCTTATTTTGTATATACTGATAAACAACGTCAAAATCCGTTTCCTTTGAAAGAGTTTCATACACATACATCAGCCTTGAAAGATCTTCCCAGCCTCTTGCCGTCTGAAACACCTTTCCGTCAGCCGTGTTTTTTACGCAGTAGAAATTTTCTTTTTTTATATCAAGATATGAAATTATAGCGTTATGCACATTTTCCTTTACTGCATATTCCTTCCACACCCCGTAATCTTCCTCAACGTCAATCTTTTTTACACGGTCGAGAGTTACAATATCGAATTCTCTTACCGACTTATTGTATTCCGGCGGATTTCCGGCAGCGGCAATTATCCATCCGTCCGGTATTTGATGACTTCCAAATGTCTTGTACTGCAAAAACTGCAGCATTGCCGGAGCAAGGGTTTCAGAAGCGCAGTTTATTTCGTCTATGAAAAGAATTCCTTCTTTTATTCCTGTTTCCTTGATTTTTTTATATACTGCGGCCACAATTTCACTCATCGTGTATTCCGTAACCGAATATTTTTCTCCGTCAAACGTGTCTTCCTCTATAAACGGAAGCCCTATGGCACTTTGGCGCGTATGGTGGGTTATGGTATATGCCACAAGACCTATACCGCATTGCGACGCTATCTGACGCATTACAGCCGTCTTTCCTATTCCAGGAGGGCCCATTATCAAAAGAGGTCTTTGGCTTTCTACCGGTATCACATATCTTCCATACTCATCCTTAAGAAGATAGCTCTCTATCGAATCTTTAATTTCTTCCTTTGCTCTTTTTATGTTCACTTTTGTTTCCTCCCAAAGCGCATAAGCTCATCCTCGTCTATTATTATTTCATCTGCCCATCCAGGAACGCCTTCGTCGGTATAGCTTTGCGAAAGAAAGACGAAAGCCGTATCATATTTCGGCATTTTTTTCGGAAATTTTCCATATCCGTCTGTAAAATATAACGCACCCTTAAAATTTGCTTTTTTATCAGCCATAAGGCCGTTCATATAATCAAAGGCCGGCCGGAAATCAGTTCCGCCGAAGCCCTTTGCCTCAAAGGACGACATATATTTTTCAAACTCCGTTTTGTCGGTTATTGTCATATCCTCCTCAACTGTACTGTCACATTGAATTATATGTATGTTTATTTTTCTGAAAAAGCTTTCGCAGTCACATAACACAGCATACGTTTCCCGCAAAAAACCGCGTATCATGTCGCCTTCGCATGAAGCCGATGTGTCTATTATTATGGCAAACTCATCAGGTTTTTTGGTTTCCTTATATTCCAAAGGTTCTATAAGCGGCATATTGGCATACATTTTAAGTCCGTAGGTATAATATATATAGTCGAAAGAATCAAGATCAAGTTTCATTTCTTCCCTTGAAACAAAAAATTTTTTAAGGTATTCTTTGTATGTACAGCCTTTTCTGTTTTCTATTCTGATATATTTTACAAGCTTTCCGGCATTTTCAGCCATTTCCTTTGAAAATGTTTCCATATCTGTCTGTGTTTTTGTGCTGATATCCTTCCATTTATCGTCAAAGGTTTCCTTGTTGCGGCCTTTTATGCGGTATTCCCTTTCAGCGTCGTTTGAATTGCTTTCACCCGAACCGAGCATCGGTATTCCGTCATTTTTGTTATTGCCTTTTTCATTGCCTCCGTTTTCATCATCACTGTTTCCGTTTTGCGGCACAGACATGTTTTTTTCGTCATATACCGTCCAAAACGAATGATCATCCCTTTTAAAAGCATACTCGAATTTTTCAATCTGACTGTCGTCAAACTCCAAATCGGAAATAACACGGTATACTCCCTGTGCCGATACCGCCTTAAGAAAAGCTATGTGTCCGTACATTATATTTTTTTCTGTTCCGGTATCCTCTCTTACACGGCTGTATGAAAATGAATCTATAATATATTCAGCCGCCACGTCGCATGAAAGGTTCCAAAGCCGTCTGTCGCGCCCCTCACGTCCTGACGGATGCCTGAAAAGGCAGTGCATAACCATGTGAAGATATGCCCTCAGAATCCATTTTGAATCAATACGGTATTTTTCTATAAGAAACATAGGGCTGTAATAAATATAGTAGCCGTCCGTTCCGACAGTTGCCGTTTTATCGCTTAATGCGTATGAAAAACCGGCAAAAGCCATCGACAAAAAACGCATTATCATGTAAAGCTCGCTTCTTGTAGTATCAAGAATGTTCGCGCCTATGGTTTCAAGCTTGTGTATTACATCATACTCATTCATAATTTCTCCGTTTCAAAGTTCAAAGAGCCGTTTTTCACTGCCGAATCTTTTGTGCTTTATATCCATAAGATATGCCGAAAGATCGGCTCTTTTTATATCCGTTGAAGCGGCTATCGCCTCTTTTATGTTGTCTTTGTCAAACACTCCGTTTTTGTCAAGCACTTCAAGCATGTCCACTCCGTCTTTTTTAGCCGCAAAACCTATCGTTTCCGCAATATTTTCGCTGATATACGAAGCATAATCAATACGGCTTTTTTCTCCAAGCTCAAACGGATACATTATCCGTACAACCGCAATTTCAATAAGCGTCTGCCGTCTTTCCTCAATTTTTCCCATTATAAACGCATTGTCGTAGGCTTCAAAATTTATGCCGCCCTTTTCAATCGCTTTTCTGTATTCCACCCCGGAGCCGTGGGTAACCGTTGTAAAACGCATAGAAGGCGCGTTTGATATATATTCATAGCCGAAATCAGGAAAAAGTAGCATTGCCTGCTGCTTTTTAAGGATAAGATAAAACCTGCGGCTTATATCGTTTAAAAATAAAACCGTCTGGCTTGAAAGAGCACCGTCGGTAATAAGAGTTATATTTTCAAGCGCCTCGCAGTTTTTAACAAAGCCGTCGCCTATAAACTCCATTTTACCCGAAAGAGTAATGCTTTCAAGGCCTCTTGCGTCATAAAACACATGGCCTCCCGCTTCTCTTATTCCTTCGCCAAGCTCCGCGCTTTTAAGCAAACGGCAGTTGCAAAATGCGTAATCGCCTATGCTCTTTACAGTATCCGGAAGCTTAACTCCCGTAATGCTTTTTCTGTTTCTGAATGCTTCACTGCCTATTCCGATTACTTTTTTCCCGTTTATATTATCCGGCACGCATATAAAGCCGACGTTTTTTTCGCAGCCTGTTATAAACACGCCTTCGTTATGTTCCTGCCAGCAAAAATCACCGCTCTGCAAATCCATCACTCCCATGTTTTAAAAAGTATAACACAAAAATTTTGATTTCAAAACAACTGTATTAATTTTTTCCGCAATCTGCTATAATTGTAATCCGACGATCAAAAACAAGGAGATATGGATATGTGTTCAAAAAAAATAAAAGGCGCCGTATTTTTTGACTATGACGGCACCCTTACCGATAAAAACGAAAAGATATTTCTTCCTACCTCAGCCACGCTTGACGCACTGAAAAAGCTTAGGCAAAACGGCTATATTATTGTTCTTGCCACAGGCAGAAGTCTTAAATATGTGCCTCAAAGCGGCATAGACTTTGACTGCGTAATATCCGAAAACGGAAGCTATACCGTAGACATCAATGAAAGCAAAGTTCTTTCAGACATTCACTTTGACAATACGCTGCTTAAGGACATAGCCTCTTTCTGCGAAGAACATGACTGTATTTATGTGCTTGAAAATGCAAAATCGCTGTATGTAAACAGTCTTCAAAGCAGTCTTTTCAAAAAAATGATAGGACTGTTTGACGTTCCGCATTCCCTTTTTACACAGATAAACTTTTCCGGTTCGTTAAACGAATTTGAAAAAGTAAACAAAATTCTTTTGATATATAAAGACCATGAAATATTCAACCGGTTTTACAGTCTTTTTTCAACTAAAACCGTAATCACAAAACCGGATACCTCCATAACTTCCTGCGACATAAATCCAAAAGGCGTATCAAAATCAGACGGCATAAAGGCAGTTTGTGACCACTACGGCATAGAGCTTGAAAACACCTACGCTTTCGGCGACGGTCAAAACGACTACTCAATGCTTTATGCAGTAAAACACGGCGTTGCCATGGGCATGCACAATAAAGCTCTTGAAAGCGTTTGTGAACACATTACCGATACCGTGCGCAACGAAGGTGTATCAAAGGCTCTTTCATTTTATGGTATCATCTGATCGTCATCAGGAAGCGTTGTTTTGTCATATTCGTTTGTAAGCATGTTCCAGCGGTTCGCAGAAACAGTGTTATCGCCTTTTATAATATCGTCAACTATCTCCCTGTGCAAAATCGCACTTTGACGAATGGCATAATTTTTATCCTGCTTATTAAACGAAAAACCATTTATAACGGCATATTTTTTCATGTTTTCCACATAATGCTTTTTTATCAGCTCCATTAAAAGCTCACAAATTATTTTAACGACACTGTTTTTTCCTATTTCACATACAAAAAGATGAAATTCGTAGTCCGCGTCAAAAAAATCCCAAATATTGTCGCTTTCGGCAGCCTCAAGCATTTTTTTGTACCTTATCTCAAGACGGTCTATATCGCCTTCGGTTCTGTTTTTACAGGCAAGCATAATGCAGAAAGGCTCAAAATACTTTCTGAATTCGTTTATGCTCTTTGTAGTATTTTCGCTGCTTATAAGATCTATGGCGTCGGCAAAATAGCTTTTTGTATTGAATTTTTTTACAAACGTACCTTCTCCGCTTTTTATCTCGACTATTCCGAAAGCGGAAAGCTTTTGAAGTGCTGTTCTTGCCGTCATTCTGCTTACCGCGTAAATTTCGCCTAGTTCAATTTCTCCCGGAAGTTTCTCGCCTTCCTTATATTCTCCGTCAATTATTTTTTTCTTTAAAATATCAAAAATCTGGTCGCTGATATTGGTTTTTACTAATATTCCGCTTTCCTTTTTATTATCCATAGTTATACCTGTCCAAATAATTTAATAAATTTACAGACACTGAAATAATATCACATTCACGTCAAAATTTAAAGCAATTTTATCTTCTTTACTTTTTGTCACAAAAGAACCGTTAAATTCTTGTAAAAAATGCCTATTGAAAACAAACATCGTTTAATGTAATATTAGTTTGCTGTTATACAGCTATACAATATTTATATTTTTACATACAATTTATCTGAGGGGGTTTTTAAATGAAAAAACGCAGTTTAAAAAGTGCCGTCTGCTGTACAATATCGGCAGCCATTATTTTCGGCACAAGTGTATCGGGCTTTGCCACACAAACCGATACGGCGGACAATGACGCAATACATCTTAATGTAGAAAAAACAAATCTGAGAGTTGATTACATAAGCAACGTCACTTACTCCCAGATCTACTCTACCGGCCAAAGCGTTCCTCTTAAAATGGACATGCTTATACCGCGTATGTCAACGAAAGTTCCTGTTGTGGTATTTGTAAAAGGCGGCGGCTTTTCAAGGCTCAATAAAGACCAGTTTCTTCAGCAGAGAATGGCTCTTGCCGAAGCCGGATATGCCGTAATTACAGTGGAACACAGGCTTGTTCCTACATACACCTTTCCCGCATCGATAATCGACGTTAAATCCGCAATCCGCTTTCTTCGCGCAAATGCAGACCAATATAATCTTGACAGCAACAAATTTGCTGTATGGGGAGATTCGTCAGGCGGATACGCGGCTTCAATGGTTGGAACCACAAACGGTGTAAAGGATTTTGAGCAGGGCGACAATCTTAACTACAGTTCTGATGTACAGCTTGCCATAGACTGGTATGGCCCTACCGACCTTACAACAATAGGTGAAGGTCTTGGCGAAAATATAGAAGCAAGCCATGAATCCGCCTCGACAACGGAGGCAATGCTCGTAAACGGCATAGCTTTCGGTACAAACCCAGGCGGTTCGGTAACCTCAAACCCCGAAAAAGCGGCTGCCGCCAATCCTCTTACCTATGTAGATCCTTCCGATCCCCCGTTTTTGCTTATGCACGGAACAGCAGACACTCTTGTTTCGCCGTATGAAACAAAAATATTGTATCAAAAACTTAAGGATAACAAAGTTGACGCCACACTCTATCTTGTTGATGGAGCAGGACATGCCGATGATTATTTCTTCCAGGACGACGTAATTAATATTGTAATAAATTATTTAAACGCACATTTTAAAAAGTAACGGCAAAAGACCGCATTCTCGTTTGAAAATGCGGTCTTTGTTTATTATAACTTTCAGAGCTTTTGCTCAAGTATGTCAGCTATTCTTTTACATGCAAAACCATCGCCGTAAGGGTTTGAGGCATGGCTCATTTTTTCGTATTCTTCTTTGTTTTCAAGCAGCAGTTTAAACTGACTGTATATCGTTTTCTCGTTTGTGCCCACAAGCTTCAGCGTTCCTGCCGCAATTCCCTCCGGTCTTTCTGTTGTGTCACGCATAACAAGCACAGGTTTCCCAAGCGAAGGCGCTTCCTCCTGTATTCCGCCGCTGTCGGTAAGAATAAGGAAGCTTCTGGCAAGAAAGTTATGAAAATCAAGCACATCCAAAGGCTCTATAAGCCTTATCCTGTCATCATTTCCAAGTATTTCATCGGCCGTAGCCCTTACAACCGGATTCATGTGTATAGGATAAATAACCTTTACATCAGGTGTTTCGTCTACTATTCTTCTTATGGCGCGGAACATGTGCTTCATAGGCTCGCCGAGATTTTCCCTTCTGTGGGCGGTAAGCATTATAAGCCGGCTGTCCTTTGCCCAGTCAAGCTGCGGATTTGTGTAATTTTCTCTTACAGTTGTCTTTAAAGCGTCTATTGCCGTATTTCCGGTTACAAATATTGTTTCCGGAGCTTTGCCTTCTCTGAGGAGATTGTTTTTTGAAACATCCGTAGGTGCAAAATTAAAGCGTGATATTATTCCGACGGCCTGGCGGTTAAATTCCTCAGGATACGGCGAATATATATTGTAGGTTCTGAGGCCCGCTTCCACATGTCCGACCGGAACCTGCATATAAAAGCACGCCAAGGCAGTGGTAAAGGTAGTGGTTGTATCCCCGTGAACAAGCACCACATCCGGCTTTACCTCATCTACAACGGCTTTTATTTTTTCGAGTATGCTTATTGTAACGTCAAAAAGCGTCTGCTTATCCTTCATTATCGACAGGTCGTAATCAGGCACAACATCAAAGGCTTCAAGCACCTGATCAAGCATCTGCCGGTGCTGGCCCGTAACACAGACGATGGTTTTTATATTTTTTCTTGTTTTCAGTTCGTTTACGAGCGGACATATTTTTATTGCTTCCGGACGTGTGCCGAAAACAAGCATTACCTTTTTCATCTCATCAAGCCCTTCATTTATTTTTTATTTAGTATACAACAAATAATTATATTTTTCCACCTTGATTTACTATAAAATTATATAATTCTCACAAAAACGCTGTTGTTTCCTCAAATATATAAAAATCATGCTTCCTTTTTGCACTGTCTTTTTATGAAATAAAAATATTATTTATTCTGTAAGAAATATTTCAGTTTCTTTCCCGGTCTGTCTTTCAAAAAAATTAAGCAAAACAGGCATTTGTGCGGTTATCAAAACCAAATGTCCTTCGTGCAAATACATACGTATTCGTTTATGTACAAAACCACAATTTTTAAAATTCCCATAAATGCAAAATAATCAACAACAAACAGTGCGTTTAAACTCTTGTTTTTTGTCTAAAATATGTCTTAGTTTTTCACAGAAAAACATTTGTCTTTTTAGCAGATATTAATAAAAATATTTTTTTTGATGTTTTGCTCTTTTATTATGCAATTTTATATGTTATAATCTCACCATAAAGTTTGAAGCGGATATATGGGAGGTTTTTAATATGATTAATAATGATATAAATAATATAGCTGAAAGAATTTCAAAACTCGGAACCGAGTCTGCGTTTGAAGTATTAAACAAAGCAAAAGCGCTTGAAGCAAAGGGCGTTAATGTTATACATCTTGAAATAGGCCAGCCGGATTTCAAAACGCCGGAACATGTGTCAGCCGTTGCCTGCAAAAGCATAATGGAGGGAAACACAGGCTATACTCCTTCACAGGGTGAATATTATCTGAGAAAAGCCATTGCAAAACACAGCAAGGAATACTATAACATCAACACAAATCCGGATGAAATAGTAGTTGTTCCCGGCGGAAAACCGATAATGTTTTTTACAATGCTTTCTCTCATAAATCCCGGAGATGAGGTAATATATCCTAATCCTGGCTTTCCGATATACGAGTCATGCATAAACTTTGCCGGCGGAATTCCTGTGCCTTGTCCAATGCTTATGGAAAACAATTTCAAGCTCGACGCAAAACAGCTTAAAAAACTTATTACAGACAAAACAAAGCTTGTTATAATCAATACTCCCGGCAATCCAACAGGCGGAGTAATGGATGAATCCGACATACGTGCCGTTGCCGAAGTGCTGAAGGATAAAGACATATACGTTTTAAGCGATGAAATATACAGTCGCCTTATTTTTAACGGCGCAAAGCATTTTTCAATAGCCTCCATTCCTGAAATGAAAGACAAAACGGTTGTGCTTAACGGCTTCTCAAAACCGTACGCAATGACCGGCTGGAGGATAGGCTACGGAATAATGAATAAGAGCATAGCCGAAACCATGACAACTCTTATGGTAAACTCAAGCTCATGCGTTGCAGGCTTTATTCAGGAAGCCGCAAAAGCCGCGCTTGAAGGCCCTCAGGACTGTGTTGAAAAAATGGCTGAATCTTACAGAGAAAGACTAACCTATGTTGTTGACAAGCTTAACCAGATTGACGGCATAAAGTGCCTTATGCCTAAGGGTTCATTTTATCTTTTCCCTGACATTTCAGCAACCGGCCTTGACGACAAGACCTTTGCTTCAAGACTTCTTAATGAATCAGGCGTTGCAACCTTAGCCGGCAGCAGCTTTGGAATATACGGCTCAGGACACATCCGTATTTCCGGTGCTACTTCAAAAGAAAACCTTGACGAAGGCTTAAGGCGCATAGAAGGCTTTATTGAAAAACTCAAACAGGAAAAGCTTTCGGCATAAACCTGTAACTTTAAAAAAACAAAAGCGGGTAATTTCCAGACCATTTTATATGGCTGAAAAATACCCGTTTTTTATTTCGTTTTTTCCTCAATCCACTGTACAAGTGCAAACCGTATTTTAACGCCGCCATCTTTTTTAACAATGCTGTACTCGCTTTTATCCAGCACATCTTCACATGTAACGGCATCATTTCCGTCATACTGCGGCGGATACAGAAGGTTCCACCAATTATGTCCCTGCGCCCTTCCGATCTCGACCCTTAGTGCGTCGTATTTTCCGGCCGGAAACATATATTCACCATTTTCCTTTTCCGGAAAAAACAGCCGGCCAACCGACACGTTTATCTCTTTATTATATCCGCAGTAATCACAGGCCCTCTGTGCCGCGCTTTTAATTTCTGCTTTGTTTTGCAAAACAACAGCCATGTATTCATCTTTATTATTGCAGTCTTTGCAAAGCTTTTCAAGCTCGCCTGAAACCGCATTTTTTACAACAAGCTTCATCTGCTGGTCATATTTTGAATTGCTTTCGGCTATTACCTGTACCCTCATTGTTTTTTCTGCTATAGAAGCCACTGTGCTTTTGCTGTACACGGTTAACGCAAAAAAGCACACAAATACAATTGCTGTAGCAAAAGCCAAACTTATCTCTGTAACATTTCTTTGTTTTTTCATTGTTATTATCACCTCTTAACGGATTATAGCCACTAAGCGGCGGTTTTATAACAGCTGTCGGAAATTTTTACATTCAATGAAATGTTAAACGCCGTTTTCCTCAATATATCATTTTCGTATTTTGAAAACAGCTTTGGCGACTTGTTTTTCATTGCGTACATTATTCCCGAAACATCGGCATCTGAATCCTGCAGCTTTTTTATACACGTAGTTATGTCGTTAAGCATTTCCGCTGAAATATCATCGCCTGTTATTTTTCCGCCATAAGAATATGGCTGCGCAGTAATATTTATTTTTATGTCGGCGCACGGTCTTTCCCCGTTGTCATAAAAACTCAGACGTGTTTTTTGCCACGTTATATAAAAGTCACCTTTTTGAGTTTTAATACGGCAGTTTTTCAAACCGCCCTTTAAAAGCATAAGGCCGTACATTTCTTTTTCGCTAAGCTCGCCGCAAACAGAATCTTTATACAAATACGCCCCCGAAACGAAGATTTTTTTATCGTCAAAACGCACAATAGGAATAGCCGCCGCGCCAAACATATCCTTATCGCGTATAAAGCTTTGCAAATCCGTTTTTTCATTTTTGGGAAGCGACTCCGTGTTGCGGTAATAATTCCACAGATAAAGGCTGTTCTGGTTTTCAGCCATTGTATTCAAAAGCAATTCACAGTCGCCGTCATAAGAAGCGATAATCGTTTTCATGTTTATATCCGGATCATTTTCTGCCGCATCCAAAAAACTGTCAATGCCGCCTTTTTCAATAAAGTCCTTTCCCAAAACCACCGCCTTCATTTGTCCAAGATACAGACTTTTACCGTTTTCCATGGCTGTTTTGTCGTTAAGCACAGGCACACAGTTTTTTTCCGTATAAATCTCGGAGTTAAGCAGATTGTTTTTAACAGGCGAAATCAGCCCCAGTGAAATTTTATACTCTCCTTTCTCGTTGTTTATTCCTGCGGCAGCCACAAAGCTTCTGTTTTCAATATCCTTTCCTGCGCAGCCGGCAAAAAACAAGGAAAACACAAAAAGCAAAACAAGCTTTTTTTTCATTTTTGCCTCCCTTTAAGCATTATGGCACACACATAAACAACGCTTGCTGCAGCGAATATGACGCCGGAATAATCTATGCGGTTTAAAAAAGCAAACGCATCCGTTGTATTTTCCGGAAAAATTCCGGTTACGCATACAACTGCCGCAAAAAGTGCACTTAATATTTTTCTGTGCCCAAATGTTTTTTCAGCCGCTTTCGCGCAAAGTACAATGTACACCGATACAAGCGTAAAAACCGAGGTTATAACTATTCCCGTTACCAACGCTTCTTGTCTTTGAACAATAAACCCCGGAAAATCAATATCGCTTAATGCTTCTGCCGCCGAAAAAAAGTGTGACGCAGCGTACTTTTGTCCAAAATCCCCTGACGCCTTTATAACGGCTGTAAACGGAAGAACAAAAGCGGCCAGTGCCATAAGACCTGTCGAATTATGATATGCTTTTTCTTTGCCCCTGTACTGCATAATAACAAACAAAAAGGCCGGCATATCAAAATAAAGCGGCACAAGCATTGCATGTGAAACGTCAAAAGCCATACCTGTTTTTTGTATTTCTATGCTGTATGCTGAAAATATCAATATAAAAGCTATTCCTGCCGCCATAAGTACCGCCGTTATCTGTGACATACGCCCTTTTTGCAGTATTGTGCCATTTGAGGCAATATATGCCGCCAGCACTAAAACAACGGCCACTGTCTGACGTTTAATATCCCGCAGCATAAAAAAAACGGCAAAGTCCGAAAAAATATAAACACACTCTCCCGCAAAAAGGCTCATATGCACAGAAGCAATAATATTCAGCGCTTTAAAAAACACATCGTCCCTATCCTGTATATTACAATACAAGGCTGCAAGAATTCCATAGGATAGCGCGGCAGCTATACCTCCAAACAACAGATTTGCCGTAAGATTTTCTCCGCAGGCATTTGCTGCCCTGAAAGGCACAGTAAAAAGCATAGTTCCGGAAAACACCGAAAATATTACCGCACGCATCTGGCCTTTTGAAAGTGTTTCATCAATCCGGTTCATTTTCCACCTTTCCTTTCCTTCATTCTTGTCTTTTCAGATGCAAAAGCCGGTCTTTTTTTCATAAGCCAGATTGGCGCACGGATAAGCGAATCATTAAGAGCGTCCGAATCGTTTTTCCATGTGCAAAACGGATACATGTACGGCATTCCGTAGCTTTCGAGAGCCGACAAATGTGACAATATCAAAAGCTGGGCAACGAAGAAGCCGAAAACACCCAGAAACGACGACATAGCTATTACAAAATATTTTATAAGTCTAAAAGACGCTGATATTCCGGTATTGGGTATGCAAAACGAGCATATTCCGCCTGCCGCGGCTATAATAACCACAGCAGGCCCTACTATTCCGGCTTCAACTGCCGCCTGACCTATTATTATTCCGCCTACTATGCCAAGTGCTGAGCCGGCAGACGACGGAAGCCTTATGCAGGCTTCTCTTAAAAGCTCAAAAGCAAACTCCATTATCAGCACCTCGGCAATAGTCGGCAGAGGTACGTTTGTACGTCCCTCGGCTATCTTAAAAGCAAGCTGGGCCGGTATCATGCTCGGCTCAAAAACCGTTACGGCAATATAAAAGCCTGCAAGTGAATAGGACACAAAGCCTGCTATAAACCGCAAAAGCCTTAAAACGCTCATTATTTCCCACCGTTCGTAATAGTCCTCCGATGCCTGAAAAAACATATCAAGCCCTGCCGGAACCATTATCACCGTCGGCGAATTATCCACAACCACAGCCACCCTGCCCTCTAAAAGCGCCGACGCCGCTTTGTCAGGTCTTTCGGTAATCTGAAGCTGCGGGAAAGGCGAAAAACTGTTTTTTTCCACAAACTGCTGCAGGTAGCCGCTGTCAAAAACAGCGTCAACATCCAAATTGCCAATCTGGGTTATTACTTTTTTTACAAGGCTTTCTTCAGCCAGACCGCTTATATACATAACCGCCACATCTGTTTTGCTGCGCCTGCCGCATTTCATTCTTTTTACCTTCAGCGCCGTATCTCTTATTCTTCGTCTTATCAAAACAGTGTTAATACTTCCCTGCTCGGTAAAAGCATCGTTTGGCCCTTGGAATACTGCCTCGTTTTCCGCCTTTGGGATACCTCTTGACGGCCAGTTTTTAGTTGATATTTCAAGCGCGGCATTGTCATTTTCCGTAAAAACAACCGTATCGCCCAAAAGCACAGCGTCAAACACTTCTTCAAAGGTATACAGCTTTTTGGTTTCTCCGACAGCTATCGCCTGCTCATTTATTTCTGATATGCTCTCCTTTTCACTGCTTCGCACCATGATATTGGTAAGTACGGCGCTTTCAATAGTTGCCCCGTCTACTATATTATCGGCATATACCATAAAACAAAGCCGCTGCCCGCTTTGAAAACCGCGAAATATAATATCGTCTGCTCCTTCAAAAACCTTTTTTACAACTGCCGTATTTTTTTTCAGACTGCATGTTATATCCATATCATCACCGATAACAGTTTCTGCATAATTTTTCACTTTTATGCACAAAAAAAGACCGCCGGAAAACCGGCAGTCTTAAAAGTTATGTTTGTTTGATTTCAGGCCGTTATAAGAAACGGATGCTCCATCATTATCTTATAAAGATCATACTGCGAATAAAGCTGCGTAAGCGCAACCTCTGCACTCGTTACGGCAAGAGCCGCCTTGTCAAGAGTAAGCTTTGTTATGTTTCCTACCTCATAGTTTACCTTCGCCGTGTCATACGCCTGCTTTGCATCGTCAATGGCAGTGATTGCAGTTTTTATTTCTTCATCTGTCTTGGAAATATTGTTTGAGCAGTTTTGAATATTGACCTTCATGTTCTTTACAAGTTCTTCTTTTGATCTTTCTGCGGAACGCAGTGCATTTTCCTTTTCCTCATAGCTGTAAGCCTCTGTTTCATAAGTGCTTACGGCTTTTTGGTACTTTGCATCCGATACCGTAACAGCCGCCGCTTTTATGCTTGGGTCCGTTGCCGTTTTAACTGTTATATAGCTGTCAAGCGGAATATCAAGTTTAAACGGTTCGTAGCTTACATTGTAGTCTATAACATAATTTTCGCCGTTTTTAATGCCTATAAGTTTTTCAAAGCTTGTATTTGCGTTATCAAGAGCAAGCTTTGTTGAGGTGATATTGTTTTCAAGTGTGTTAACCTTGTTTTCCTCTGTTTTAAGGTCTTTATCGCTTACCATTCCAAGCTTGTTTTTAAGCTGCATCTGGGTATAGGTTTGCCTTTCAGCCTCAAGATTCTGGTTCATAAGGTCGATAGACTGTTTTGTTACGGTAATCGTATTAAGATAATTACGTGTAGTATAAAGCGCCGTTTCCTCAAGCATCTGCTTTTGATACTCGCTTTTTTTAATGCTTGAAGAAAGTGAATTGCTCTTTGTAAGTGCGCTTCCGATATCCGACTCAAGCACATAGCTTTCGTTCGGCAGTGTCAAAAGCCCGTTCAGACTACTCCAAAGCACGCTGTTGCAGTCGTCGAGATACTGTATTGTATCATTTAAAGTATCTATATCGCGTGTATTTGCAATGGCCCTTTTTACAGCCACGTCGTAGGTAATAACTGTAGGCTCGCTTTTATCGGCATCAGCCGCAAAAGCAACCGAAGAAAATGTCATTACAGCCGCAACTGAAGCCGCAAATAATCTCTTATATTTCATTTTAATTCAACCCCCATTAATCGTCTGTTGTTTTTGTATTTCCTTTCTCAATAAAATGGAACGTTACATATTTTTCCTCGCCGGTTGTGTTGTTTTTCACCATAAGAGTAAGATCCATTTTCTTATAGTCCTCGTCGCAAAGCTCAAAGGAAACATAGCCGTCTTTCTTTCCGTCGTTTTCATCGGTCTTAAAAATATCACCTGTAGACCAGCTGTTGTCCCACTTGCTTAATATCTTGCAAAGAGATACGTCTTCTCCGTCAACCTTAAGAGTGCTCTTGCTTGGCACAAGCTGGATATAGTCGTCGCCATCGTTTTCAACCGTTATAAGCACTTTCGTATATGCCGACGATGCGTTTCTTATAAAGCCGGTAACTTCAACGCTGTAGTCACCCTCATCCTTCTTTACGGGAAGTGTCTGATATACATACGAACCGTCTGCCGCTTCATCACCCTTAATATATACAGGTACTTCCTTTACCACCTGAACCTCTTTTTCAACTACTTTTGGCTCATAGTTTACGGCAACTGTTCTTGTGTTGTAATCATAATTTATGTCCGCGCCAAACTGCTCGGAAACAAAACGCAAAGGCACATAGGTGTAGCCGTTATAGTTAAGCACAGGCTGATCTGACGGCGATGCAACAGCGGTATTATTAAACTTAAATGTTACATCGTTCCAAAGCTTTGCCGTTATGTCTTTATAGTCAGCCATAGCCGTAACGGTAACCATACACAATGCGCCCGCAACAAATCCGGCAGCCGTAGTTTTAAAATTTTTCATTTCATTTCCCCCGTTTCGTTTTATATTCAAACATTGACATATTTTTATTTTACAGCCTATGACAGCAAAATACAATTACAAAATAATAACATATTTATAAAGTTTTCTGAAATATGCGGAAAATAACCCGCAAGATATACCGGTTTTTAAAATATACATATATCGGCGGCTTATTATATTTTCTATAAGGCGCACAAAAAAAATTACCGGGGGCAAAAAACATGTTTAAAAAATTTATTTTTTCAATGTTTTCACAAAAAAGAAAGTACATATCTTTTCTCGCTCTTGTGGCCGTCACTTTTGCCATTGTTTCAAAACCGGCTGTAAAAGCCGTATTTTCAATCGCCGCAAAACGCGACCTTCCTATTTACTGCGTAAACACGGACGAAAAAAAGATAGCCATATCCTTTGACGCCGCATGGGGCGCCGACGACACCGACAATCTTCTTAAAACACTTGCCGACAACAATGTCAAAACCACTTTTTTCATGTGTGGCTACTGGGTAGACAAATACCCCGACGAAGTTAAAAAAATACTCTCCGCCGGCCACGACATAGGCAACCATTCAGCAACCCACCCTCACATGAGCAAGCTTTCGGCTGAAGAAATCAAAACCGAACTTGACAGCGCCTACAAAAAGGTTTACGACCTTACCGGCTACAAGATGGAACTTTTCAGGCCCCCTTTCGGCGAATACAACAACACCGTCGTTTCAACCGCACGCCAATGCGGATACCATGTTATACAATGGGATGTTGAAACACATGAAACAAAGTAAACGCCTTATTTATATCGTATAGTTTTATCATAAAACTTTTTCCGTGTCAATACATATAGCGTAAAATTAATTATATTTTAAATTGTGTAACAAACATATTGACACAAAAATAGTTTTATAGTAAAATCAGTTTCCGTAATATACCGTGTGATTCTTCAATTATGTATGGAGGCATAATATGGACGAAAGCAATCTTAAAAAATACGCAATTGAGTACATGAACTTCAATATTCGCTTCGCTTGTTGGAACGCGGAACATCTTGAATACATGTTCAATACAAACGGAAAAGGCAACAAAGAGCTTTCACAAAGACAGTTTGCGCTTATGCTTGTCATAACCGAATTCGGCATAGACACCATATCCGGCCTTGAAGAAAAATTTCATGTAAGCAAAAGCAGCCTTTCTCTTACCGTAAAAAAAATGGAGGAGCTCGGATACGTGGTTAAAAAACGTTTCCCGGACGATGCCGACGGACGAGTGCTTCATATCGCGCTTACCGAAAACGGTACAATGCTTCTCGATAAATTCAGAGATTCAATATATAAATCTTTTGTAGCCTACATTGGCCATATGTCAAAAAAGAACCAGGAGATTTTCATCAAGTGCATGGAGTATCTTAAATCTCTCGACATATAATTAATTCAGCATAATAAAACAGGAGGATTGTATTTATGAAAATGAAAAGGGTATCCCTAATGCTCGCGGCGGCAATTGCCATGTCGCTTTTTACGGGCTGCACAGCAGGAAAAAGCAAAGCGGCTTCCGCCTCATCATCATCAGATGCCGCGGTTACATACGTTGAGGAAACGACCGTATCAAAATCATCAATCAAAAACGAGTATCTTTACAGCGGCACGGCTGAGCCGGTAAACGAGATGACTGTTTCCGGCACCATACAGGGAAAGGTTTCCGACGTTTATTTTGATGTCGGCGATTATGTTAAAGCCGGAGATGTGCTTTACCGTATGGACACAGCCGATATACAAAACAGCAAAAAAGTGGCCCAGGCTTCTTTGGCTTCGGCCGAAGCAGGCATAAAAAGCGCCGAAACAGGCGTTTCTCTTGCAAACGGCGCTTCAATGCAGACCGCAATACAAAATGCTAAAGCCGGCCTTGACAGTGCAAAAATCGGTTATGACCAGGCAAAAACCAATTATGACAACAACTCCGTTCTTTTCCAAAACGGCATAATATCCAAAACGGAAATGGACAACTTTACAAACGCATACAACAGCGCACAAATAGCCTATAATCAGGCAAAACAAAGCTACGATCTGACAAGCCAGATGCCTGAGGAAAATCTGAAAAAAGCACAGGACGCCTTAAACAGCGCAAAGGCGGCAAAAGAAAGTGTTCTGGCTCAGATAAGCTCATACGACAAATCCATTAACGACTGCACCGTAAAAAGCCCTATTCCCGGCTATGTTACAGCCTGCAACGTTAAAAAAGGCGGCATACTTTCAGCGGCCTTATCGCCTTTTGTAATTGCCGATACATCAAAAGTGGCAATGAAGGTATCCGTTTCAGAACTTATTATAAACAGCATAAGCGTTGGCCAAACCATTTCCGTTTCAATGCCTTCCGTTTCAGCGCAAGCCTTTGCCGGCACAATATCCGAAATAAATCCGGCGGCAAATTCCGGCGGCACCTATGACGTAAAAATAGAAATAGACAATCCATCGGGCACAATAAAAAGCGGTATGTTCGGCCAGGCAAGCTTTGACAAGGATGCCAAAAACGACGTAATATCCGTTCCTGTAAACACCGTTATCACCAAGGACAACGAAACCTATGTATTTATAGACAAGAACGGCGCCGCAGTTAAAACAGCCGTTACAACAGGCGTTAATAACGGTACAAACATTGAAATAACAAGCGGCCTTGAAGAAGGCATGAATGTCGTTACAAAGGGTCAGACCTACCTTGAAGACGGCGAGAAAATTGCTGTAGCCAAAGACGGCGCAAACCAATAAGGGAGGTTTTAGAAAATGCTTTCAAAATTCTCCATAAAGCGTCCGGTTACGGTAATAATGGTAACCATGATCGTTATCCTTGCCGGACTTTTGTCGCTTTCAACCCTTAAGCTCAACCTTATGCCAAACATAGACATACCCGTTGTTGTTGTAAGCACAACATATGTCGGCGCAGGCCCTGAGGAAATAGAAAACCTTATAAGCAAGCCAATAGAAGAAGCTGTTGGCACAGTAAGCAACGTTGACTATGTTTCCTCTACATCGGCTTCAAACTCTTCTATGGTCGTTATCCGTTTTCTTGACGGAACAAACACCGACGTTGCGGCATCAGATGTACGTGAAAAGATCGACCTTGTAAAAGGTACTCTTCCCGATGACGCTAACGACCCTATGGTGCTTAAAATAGACATAAACGAACTTTCGTCAATAATTGTAGGCGTAGGCTCGGATAAAATGGACATTCCTGAACTGACGCAGTTTGTAGATGACAACATTTCAAACAAGATAGAAAAAATAAACGGCGTTGCGTCTGTAAACACTCTCGGCGGGCTTAGCAACGTAATAAACATTACTCTTGACAACCAGAAAATGGACGGCTACGGAATAACCGCAAACCAGATTTCAGGCGCGCTTAAAGCCGAAAACATCAATACTCCTATAGGCAAGCTGTCAAACGGTACAACAAAGATTACGGCAAGAACCGTCGGAGAATTCAAGTCTGTAGACGACATTAAAAACCTGCTTCTTACAACTTCCGGCGGAAGCAAGGTTCGCTTAAGCGATATAGCAGACGTGCAGTATACAACCGAAGACGAAAACTCCTACGCCCTTGTAAACGGCCAAAAGAGCGTACTGCTTTCAATAAGCAAGCAGTCAAACGCAAATACCGTTGAAATATCAGACAAAATAACAAAAACAATGGATGAGCTTAACAGCAAGTACCCTCAGGTACATCTGTCGATGCTCTCAAATACTTCGGACTATATAAAGACTTCTGTTAAAAACGTACTTTCAACGGCTATGCAGGCTGCTATAATGGCGGTTATAGTTCTTCTTATATTTTTAAGAAGCGGAAAAACATCCGCTATAATCGCCGTATCAATTCCTACCTCTGTTGTAGCAACCTTTGCGCTTATGTACGTATGCAAAATGACGTTAAACGTAATTTCACTCGGCGGTATTTCGATAGGCATAGGAATGCTTGTCGATAACTCGGTAGTTGTGCTTGAAAACATAACCACATTCCACTCGCGAGGGATACCTGCCGATGAAGCCGCCGAAAAAGGAACAAACGAGGTGGCCGTTGCCGTCTTGGCTTCAACCCTTACAACTGTTGCCGTTTTCATACCTCTTATGTTCGTTAAAGGCACGATAGGCCAGATGTTTAAAGACCTTTCTCTTACCGTATGCTTCGCGCTCATGGCGTCGTATGTGGTATCGGTTACGTTTGTGCCTATGGCATACGCAAAACTTTTGAAATCCGAGGATGCAAACGCCGGAAAGCCTAAAAAAGACACGCCTTTCAACCGCTTCCTCGACGCTTGGGGCAGAGGCCTTGAAAAGGTAGACACCACCTACAGAAAAGTTCTTGCGGCTGCCCTTTACAACAAAAAGAAGGTTCTTATAGTTGTAACTGCCATATTTGTGCTTTCTCTTGGCCTTATACCTCTTACCGGAATCGAGCTTATGCCGAAAATGGATGAGGGAGCAGCTTCAATTACAATAGATATGCCTTCTGGAACGGACATAGACGAAACAAGCAAAGTTCTTAACGAAGTTTTAACACGCATCAAGGATATTCCGGAAACAAAGAGCTATTATGTACTTGCCGGAGCCTCGGCGCAGTCGATGTATACCGGCGGCTCACAGACCGATACCGCTTCCGTAAGCCTCACCTTTACCGACAAAAAAGACCGTACCAGAAGCACTGACGATATCGTTGAGGAAATAAAGGAAAAAGTCAAAACAATACCGGGAGCAGATATAACAGTTGCCGCAAGCTCGTCAGCCATGGGTTCAAACTACTCTTCAACAAGCGACGTTGAAGTACAGATAAACGGCGATGATATTGAAAACTTAAGAAAAGCCGGCAATGACATAGAAAAACTCATTTCATCTCAAAGCTGGGCTAAGGACGTTGTAAATTCATCCGAAGATTCCGAGCTTGAGGCAAGTATAACCATTAACCGTGAAAAAGCCGCAAAATACGGTGTAACCACATCCTCCGTCGCTTCCGCCCTTGCCACTGCCGTAAACGGCTCAACGGTAACCGAATACAAGGAAAATCAGGACGAAATAGATATAATTCTTAAGGATGACAAAAAACAGATAAGCAGCATGAGCGACCTTCAGAAGGTAACCATATCCACGTCCTCCGGAATAATACCTATAACCGATGTTGTGGACATAAACACAACCGAAGGTGCTGCTTCGATTTCCCGTAAGGACAATCACCGGTTCCTTACAGTAGGCGCAAATCTTAAAGACGGCATGACAGCCGGAAACGCACGCAAGGAGCTTATAAAGCTTCTCGACAGCTATAGCTTCCCTGAAGGCTGCAGCTATGAATTTGTAGGAACACTCGACACTATGAAAAGCACATTCTCAAGTCTTGTTCTTGCTCTTATAGTTGCACTGCTTCTGGTATACATGATAATGGCCTCGCAGTTTGAGTCATTTATTCATCCGTTTATAATAATGTTTTCCGTGCCTCTTGGAATAACGGGCGCCGTTTTAGGTCTTTTCCTTTGCCGGCTTACAATAACCTCCACGGCATTTATGGCATTTATAATGCTTGTAGGAATGGTCGTAAACAACGCTATCGTGCTTATTGACTATGCAAACCAGCTGCGAGCCCGCGGAATGGCCTGCAACGAAGCTCTTCTTGCAGCAGGCCCAAGCCGTCTTAGACCTATACTTATGACTACCCTTACTACCGTAATAGGTATGGTGCCTATGGCTCTTGCCCTTGGCGAAGGTACTGAAATGCAGCGTCCTATGGGTGTTGCAATAATATTCGGCCTTTCAATATCCACTCTTGTAACACTTATATTCGTACCTGTGCTTTACTCCACGGTGGATATTTTAAGAACGCGCCGGCATAAAAAAGGTTTTACGAAAAAAGCAAAAGACCTTGAATCCGAAAGCAAATAACATACATGCCGCACAGATTTTTAACTCTGTGCGGCATTTTTATAAATAGCACTTGTATTTATTGCATAAAAGATTATAATTAAATTAAATTCATACATGCGGGGGAACTTTTTTAGTTGAGAAGGCTGCTTGCCTGACCCTTTGAACCTGTTGGTCAACACCATCGTAGGAAGCATAAGCTTAGTTATTTATCCTTTCCGAAAATGGGAAGGATTTTTTTATTGGAGGAAAACATATTGAAAAAGACACTGGCTTTATTTACCGCTTTTGTACTAACCCTTTCTGCCGCGCTTACCGGCTGCGGCCAAAGCGGAGCAAAAAACACCGCTTCGTCAGACAAGAAACTCCAGGATTTTACTTTGATACTCGACTGGTATCCAAATGCCGTTCATGCCTTTATTTATGATGCCATTGCAAAGGGCTACTACGCCGATGAAGGCCTTAACATAAAAGTCGAGTTTCCCTCAAACAGCAACGACCCGCTCTCTCTTACGGCAGCAGGAAAAGCGGACGCGGGGCTTTATTATCAGGATGACCTTATAGTTGCCCGCGCAGGCCAAAACGTTCCTGTCAAAGCCATAGGCACAGTAGTGACAAAGCCGCTTGACCTGATAGCTTCGATTGCCGATAAAAACATAAACTCCCCTGCCGACTTAAAGGGAAAGACCGTCGGATATACCGGAGTAAAATTCAGCGAAGGCGTTATAGAGTCAATGCTTGAATCGTCAGGGCTTAAAATGGACGATATAAAGCTTGTAAACGTAGGTTTTGACCTTATGAGCGCAATGACTACAGGAAACGTTGACGCAACCTTCGGTTGTTTTATAAACCACGAAATACCTATGCTTGAAAAACAGGGCTTCAAAATGAACTGTATGAGCGTTACCGACTACGGTATGCCAAACTATTATGCGCTCGTCTTTGTGGCAGGCGACAAGAACATTCAAAGCGACAGCGAAAAATACGCGAAGTTTCTGCGTGCCTCAAAAAGGGCTTTGACGATATGAAAAAGGATCCTGACGGAACGCTCAAAATTTTGCTTGAAAGCCAGGACAAGGCAAACTACCCTCTTGACGAAAGCGTTGAAAAGAAAAGCATGAGCATACTGCTGCCTGTAATGGAGTCTGACGGAAAGCAATTTCTTGCTCAGGACAAAGACTGCTATGAAAAAAATATCGACTGGCTTTACAAAAAAGGTCTGATACCGCAAAAAGCCAATGCCGAAGATATGTATACTGATATTTTGAAATAAGAGGTGTAAAAAATGAAGGACTATGAAGAAATAAAAAAACACGCACTTGACGGAGCCGAAAAATATTTTAACACTCAGGTTGAGCTTCTTAAAAAATTTGCTTCTGTTGACTGCGGAACGTGGAACGAAAAAGGCAATATGCAGGTAGTTGAAATCATTACCGATATTTTAAGCGGCATGGGCTTTGATGTAAAAAAGCATCATGAGGACGGACTTGGAACACATATCACGGCAAAGCTTACACCCAAAAACGCCAAAGGCAAAATTATTATGAACGGACACATAGACACCGTTTTCGGCGAAGGCTTTACAAAGGAACACCCGTTTCATATCGACGGCGACTGGGCTTACGGCCTTGGCGTAAGCGACTGCAAAGGCGGAATAGTGACAGCCATATATGCCGTTAAAACAATGCAGGAAGCCGGTTTTCTGCCTGATAAGGAACTTGAGTTCATTTTCAACTGCGACGAGGAAATAGGCACGGCTTCCGGAAGCAGGCTTTATGCAAAAGAAGCACCCGGCGCCGACTATGCCTTTATATTTGAAATGGCAGAAAACAACAACGGCAAAAAAGCCTACATTACATCAAGAAAAGGTGTTATTCTCGGTCAAATGGATATTACAGGCCGCGAAGCACATGCCGGATGCGCATACCTTGAAGGCAGAAGCGCGATTCTTGAACTTGCACATAAGATAATAGAGTTTTACGACTTCAATGATTTTACAAAAGGCATATATTACAACGTAGCTCCTGTTTCAGGCGGACGACCGAACGGAATAGTAGCCGGAAGCGCACACGCTGAATTTTGCGTGGCCGGAATACCTACAAACGCCGATTTCGCTTCTGTCGAAGAAAATCTGCGTTCTCTTGAAAAAAATACAACTGTGCCTGACACAACTGTTAAAGTAAAATTTCATACATTGTTTCCGGCCTTTGAAAAATGCAGCCAAAACCACCGCGCCTATGAGCTTTTGGAAAAACCGTCAGAGCTTCTCGGTTTTGATATATGTGAATATGGCGTTGACGGAGCAACTGACGCGGCATACTTCAGTTCTTTGGGAATACCTACTGTTGACGCCCTCGGCCCGTGTGGAAAGGACATACATACCGTAAACGAATGTCTATATCTTCCGTCACTTAAGGAGAGCACTGCTTTTTTCGCCCTTGTACTCGGATGTATGTAACAATACGGCGGCCGTTCATGTAAATGTATGGCCGCCGTTTTATATGAATTTTCATCACAAAATAAAATAATGCTTAAATTGTTTGACATAAAATAGTATTGGTGTTAATATAAACGCATATGAAAGTAGAGGCGCATTTTTCATTATTAGATAAGCCGACGCAGCCGCATGCGGATGACGCTTATCGAAAGGGAACGATGCCGAAGGAAGCATGGCGCGCGGTGCCATATATCCTGGGCAGCAGGCAAAAAGTCTGCTGACTGTCGCATAAGCATATAGTGTGCCTATGCGGAGAGCTACTAAATATTTCATACATGGGAAGCCGTTGCGCCTGTTTGTGATTTATTTAGTAGGTGTCAGACGGTTTTTTTAATACTATAAATTTTAGGAGTGATATTTATAATGAAAAAAGTCAATCTTGCCGTAGTAGGCGCAACAGGAATGGTCGGAAGAACGTTTCTCAAGGTGCTTGAGGAAAGAAACCTTCCCATCGAAAATTTTTATGTGATGGCATCGGCACGTTCTGCCGGAAAAAAACTTACCTTTAACGGTAAGGAATATGTTGTTGAAGAGCTTACTGAGCATTCCTTCGATAAGCCTATAGATATAGCCCTTTTTTCAGCCGGCGGAAGCACAAGCGCAAAATTTGCGCCTGTCGCGGCAGCTCACGGCTGTGTTGTTGTAGACAACTCCGCCCAGTGGCGACAGGACCCGAAGGTTCCTCTTGTAGTGCCTGAGGTCAATCCGGAGGATGTAAAGTGGAACAGCGGTATAATAGCAAACCCTAACTGCTCAACAATACAGGCTGTGCTTCCTTTAAAGGCTCTTGACGACAAATACACAATAAAGAGAATAGTTTATTCTACATATCAGGCGGTATCCGGCGGCGGCATGGGCGGCTGGATGGATCTCGAAAATACAACCAAGGGCGAAGCACCTAAAAAATGGCCTCACCCTATTTACAATAACTGCCTTCCGCATATAGACGTTTTCCTCGAAAACGATTATACTAAAGAAGAAATGAAGATGATCTGGGAAACACGAAAGATACTTCATCACCCTCAGCTCAGGGTTACGGCAACAACCGTGCGCGTACCTGTTTTCAACAGCCACAGCGAGTCAATCAACGTTGAGTTTGAAAAGCCTTTTGACATCAAGGATGTAAAAAATACCATTGCTTCCTTCCCTGATGTTGTTCTTCAGGACGATCCGGCAAACAACGTTTATCCAATTGCAACCGAAGCCACCGGCTCAGACGCGGTTTATGTCGGACGTGTAAGACGTGACGAAAGCGTTGAAAACGGCATCAACTTCTGGTGCGTGGCCGATAACATCCGTAAGGGCGCCGCAACAAACGCAGTACAGATAGCTCAGATACTTATCGAAAACATGAATTAAGCATTTTTATTCAGGAGGGATTTTTAATGTCAATTTTTACAGGCTCGGCAGTAGCCATTGTAACACCTTTTAACGAAGACAAATCCATCAACTACGTGGCTTTCAAAAACATGGTTGAAACACAGATATCCGCAGGAACGGACGCAATAGTAGTAGCCGGAACAACAGGCGAGGCTACCGTAATCGACGATGACGAACAGATAAAGCTTGTCAAGTTCTGCGTTGATGTAGTAAACAAAAGAGTACCTGTAATCGCAGGAGCCGGCAGCAATATTACTTCTCATGCCTGCGAGCTTGCCCGCCTTTGTGAACAGGCCGGCGCAGATGCCCTTCTTATGGTTACTCCGTATTACAACAAAACCACTCAAAAGGGTCTTATAAAGCACTATACAGAAATCGCAAACAGCGTAACGATACCTATAATACTCTATTCCGTAGCAGGAAGAACCGGACTTAATATAGCTCCGTCAACGGTTTACGAGCTTTCAAAGATAAAAAATATTGTTGCCATTAAGGAAGCAAGCGGAGATCTTTCCCAAATTGCAAAGATTGCACAGATGTGCTGCGGCCCTGATTTTGACCTGTATTCCGGAAATGACGACCAGACTCTGCCTATACTTTCAGTAGGCGGAAAAGGCGTTATATCGGTTCTCGCAAACGTAATGCCAAAGCAGGTTCATGAAATGGTAACAAAATTTATGGCAGGCGACGTTGAAGGAAGCCGCAAAATTTTCCTTGACACCCTTCCTCTTGCAAACACGCTCTTTATCGAAACAAATCCTATACCTGTAAAGACAGCCTGCAATCTTATGGGAATGAACGCCGGCCCTCTTGTAGCTCCTCTTTACGATATGGAGCCAGCTAATCTCGAAAAGCTTAAATCAGAGCTTAAGGCACAAAATCTTATCTGAAAATAAACTCTTACCAACGGGCACAGGTATGTCTTGTGCCCGTTTATTATAATTAATGAGGTGAATAAAAATGATAAAAATCATAATCCACGGCTGCGGCGGAAAGATGGGCAAGGTCGTAGAGGGAATAGTAAACAGAGATGAAAACACGACCGTTGTTGCCGGCGTTGACCCGAGAGACGGTATTACAGCCGACTATCCCGTGTTTAAAAATATAGCCGAATGTAACGTTAAGGCTGACGCAATAATAGATTTTTCAACAGCTTCGGCTATTCCGGCGCTTCTTGAATACTGCAAAAAAACAAACACACCGGCAATACTTTGCACAACCGGTTTCTCCGACGAGCTTAACGCACAGGTTAAGGAAGCGTCAGAATCAGTAGCCCTTTTAAAATCCGCAAACATGTCTGTTGGCGTAAATCTCATTATGAATCTTGTAAAAAAGGCAGCGGACGTGCTTTACGGCTCAGGCTTTGACATTGAGATACTTGAAAAGCACCACAACCAGAAAATAGACGCTCCGAGCGGAACCGCAGTCGCAATCGCCGACTCAATAAACGAGGAGCTCAAAAACAAGCTCACTTATGTTTACGACCGCTCACAGGTACGTGAAAAACGCACCCACGACCAGCTTGGTATAAGTTCTATCCGCGGTGGTACGATAGTAGGCGAACATGACGTCATTTTTGCCGGACAGGACGAGATAATAACCATAAGCCACACCGCCATGAGCAAGGAAATATTTGCCGTTGGCGCTGTTAAGGCAGCCAAATTCATTGCCGGAAAGCCTGCCGGATTTTACACGATGAAGGACGTGCTCGAATAAGGAGTTGTTGTATGGATAAAAGCCTGCTTTACGAAATGGCAAGACCAGAGGAAACCGACGAAATTTTTTCGCTTTATACTTCGGCAACTGCCAACTTAAATAAAAGAGGCATATATCAGTGGGACGATATTTATCCTGACGCCGAAATAATCAGAACCGACATTGTGCACCAACACATGTATACTGTTAAAAAAGCCGGCCGGATAATTGCGGCTTTTGCCGTTTGCGACGAGTCCGACCCCGAATATTGCGACGGTATTTGGAGCATAGGAACATATACCGTGCTTCACAGATTTTGCATCAGCCCCGAATATCAGAACAAAGGCTATGGCAAAACAATACTTTCCCATATCGAGGCCATGCTTAAGGAAAAAAGGATTGACTATCTGCGCCTTGATGCGTTCTTGCAAAATCCGTTTTCAATACGGCTTTATGAAAAACAAGGCTACTCAAAAACAGGTGTCATTCACCTGCGAAAAGGCTTGTTTGCTTTATACGAAAAACATCTGTAACGTATTTTGTATCCGGAGTTTAACTCCGGATTTTTTTATGTCTGGAAATATTTTCAAAAACTAACGCACTATTTGACATTTTAAAGTTGTTAGTATATAATAAGGCTACAAACAGAAAGGTGGAGTTCAAAACGAAAAGATCAGCGGCACTGCCCTATTACTTGGCAATAGCTCTCGATATCGCATCACGTATAAAAAACGGGGAATTCGATGAAGGAGCTAAGATATACGGCCGTTCCATAATGGCCAGCGAATACAGCACCTCTCCCGAAACCATTAGGCGGGCTATAAGGCTTCTTGCCGATATGAAGGTTGTTGACGTAAAACCGCAAAGCGGAGCCGTTGTGCTTTCAAAAGACAATGCACGTCGCTACATTAAAAGCTTTGAGGAAGATTCCGACACGCATGATTTATACGAGCAGCTGCATGATCTTATAAAACAATACGCAGTGCTCAACAAAAAACTTGCCGACACCGTAAAGGAGCTTATAAAAAGCAGATACACCTTTGCCGCGGCAGGAGGCCCGATTCCAAATTATGAAGTAAAGGTTGAAAACGACTCGCCTCTTATAGGAAAAAACCTTGAAGAACTTAAGTTCTGGCGGTCTACAGGCGCAACAATAATAGCGATACGCCGTGGCGCAAAGGTCATTCTTTCGCCGGGGCCTTATGCAGAGCTTTACGGAGGCGACGTAATAGTTCTCATCGGCTCGCCTGCGTCTGGGGAAGCCGCAAACAAAATGTTAAACGTAAAGGAGGAATAGCATTGATTACTTTCGAACATGTCAGCAAAAGCTACGGAAAATCCCTGATACTTGACGATCTGAATTTTACCGTATCCGATGGGCAGTTTGCTGTTTTGATAGGCCCGTCAGGATGCGGAAAAACCACTACCCTTAAAACAATAAACCGCCTTATCGAACCTGATTCAGGCACTATAAGCATAGACGGCAAAAACATCCATGATACCGATAAGGTTGAGCTTAGACGACATATAGGCTATGTTATTCAGCAGATAGGACTTTTCCCAAACATGACTGTTGCCGCAAATATATGCGTTGTGCCAAAACTTCTGAAGTACGGAAAAGCGGAATGCGAAAATATTGTATCAAAAATGCTGCAGATGGTAGATATGGAAAAATATGCCGACAAATACCCAAACGAGCTTTCCGGCGGCCAGCAACAGCGAATAGGCGTACTTCGTGCTCTTGCCGCCTCTCCGCCTATAGTGCTTATGGACGAGCCTTTCGGCGCTCTCGACCCTATGACACGCGAGACTCTTCAAAACGAGGTTAAACATATACAGCAACAGCTGAACAAAACAATAATATTTGTAACTCATGACATGAGTGAAGCTCTTAAGCTTGCGGATGTCATAATATTCATGGAGGGCGGAAAAATAGTACAGGCCGCATCTCCTGAGGAAATGCTTGAACATCCGGCTACAGATCTTGTGCGCAGCTTTCTCGGAAAACATGCAGACCACGGTGCGCCTACAAATGTTGAGGATTACATGAGAAAGAACGTATACTGCGTTCAGATGTCGCGTGGAATACGCGAATGTGCTGAAATGATGGCAAGAAACAGCGTTGATACACTGCTTGTCACCGACGAAGGCAATCATTATATAGGCACAATTTCCATAGGCGACATGCGTCATTGGGGCAAGCAGCTTAAAAGCATAGAACCTCTTGTACGTCAGAGCGCGAGAACTGCGCATGTTGGCGACAATGCCAAAGAAAGCTTTGATTTTCTGCTTGAATCCGGCGATGATTATATAGTTGTGTTAAACTCCGATTCAACAATAGCCGGAATCATTACAAAGACAAGCGTGGCACGGTCTGTAGCGCAAAATCTCTGGGGGTGATAAAACATGAAAGCCATTTTCGCTACATACGGTCTTATGCTTTTAAGAGCAATAGGCGTTCACAGTGTTTATGTTTTTATTTCCGTTGCCTGCGGATTTGTGCTCGGTCTTATTTCAGGCATACTTTTGTCACGCATACCAAAATTATCGTTTATAATAATGCCTTTGGTGTCAATTTTTCAGACAATCCCCGGCCTTGTATTTATCGGAATATTATTTCTTATAACGGGCATGACGCCTTTAACCGTAATAATCGCACTTTCTGTATACGCCATGTTCCCTGTTATGAAAAATACCTACACCGGAATTTTAGGGGTTGAGAAAAAATATACGGACGCAGCTAAGGGCTGCGGAATGACCGATTTTCAAACGCTTATAAATGTAGAGCTTCCATTATCGCTTCCAAGTATAATAGCAGGTCTCAGAATGTCTGCCATATATACCGTAAGCTGGGCTGTGCTTGCCGCAATGATAGGTCTTGGCGGATTGGGAGATTTTATCTACCAGGGCACATCATCAAACAACAACACCCTTATCCTTTTGGGCGCAATACCGGCGGCTATACTTGCCGTTGCCGTAGGCGCGGTTATTGACCTTATCCAAAAGAAGGCAATGCCCCGCGGCCTTAAAAAGGAGGCGGTAAAATGAGCATGGAACTTGTTTGGCAGCATATTTTTATCGTACTCGCTTCAGGAATACTCTCAATACTTATAGGACTTCCTCTTGGAATAGCAGCTTACCTTTTTCCTAAGGCAAGATTTATAATCCTAAGGACAGTTGACATTTTGCAGACAATACCCGCTCTTGCGCTTCTTGGCATAATTATGGTTTTTGCCGGTGCCGGAAAAACCACAGTTATAATAGGCATAACGCTGTACTCTCTGCTGCCTGTTGTGCGAAGCACATACCTTGGGCTTTGCGAAGTTGACAGCGGAATAAAGGAAGCCGCCACAGGAATGGGCATGAGCCGCACTTACAAGCTTTTTACTATTGAGTTTCCTCTGGCCTTTCCTACAATATTTACCGGCATCAGAATTGCCGTTGTAAATGCAATAGGAACAGCCGTTTTTGCAGCCTTTGTAGGCGGAGGCGGACTTGGAAGCGTTTTAAACCACGGCATACGCACACAGAATATGAGCCTTATACTTAAGGGAACAATAGCTCTGATGGCCATAGCGGTAACGCTTGATCTGCTTATGGGCTTTTTTGAAGGCAAAATGCAGAAGTCACACGGCAGCAGAAAAAATATTGTTATAGCGGCATTAGCCATTATGACCGCATTTTTCATAATACTGCCTATAGGCGGAAAAGAAGCGGTTACAAGCAACGAATTGGTTCTCTACGACGGAGATTACAGCGAAACACAGATTATGCATCACATGGCAAAAATGCTTATAGAAGCAGATACCGGTCTTAAAGTAACCATAAAAGACCAGATGTCACAGGTAAACAATTTCAAGGCCCTGATAGGAAACAACCACACCTGCGACATGATGATAAGCTATGACGGCACACTTCTTACCACGTTTCTTCATTCTGATACAAAAGATGTGCCAAGCGGGATGAGCATATACGACTATGCAAATGAAAAAGCCATTAAAGATTACGGCGTATATCTTTGCGACAAGCTTGGCTTTGATAACACTTATGCCATTGCCGTTCCAAAGGACACGGCTGAAAAATATAATCTGGCAAAAGTAAGTGACCTTGTGCCGGTGGCAGACAAGCTCGTTTTTGGCGCCGAACATGAGTTTTTTACACAGGAAGGCAGCATGAAGTACGGCCCGTTTACTAAATTCTATGGTTTGAATTTCAAGGACAGCGTATCGGTTGATGTAAGTTTAAAATACGCAGCCATCGAAAACAAAAGCTTTGACGTAACAGAGGTATATGCAACCGACGGCCTAAACCGCAAGGCCGGTCTTAAGGTGCTTGATGATGACAAAAGCTTTTTCCCTGACTACAACGGCGCTTTTCTTGTAAGAAATGATACATTTGAAAAATTTGCTTCGGCAGCTCCAAATCTCAAGGAAGTTCTTTCAAAGCTTTCCGGCCGGATTTCAAACGAGGATATGGTAGAAATGACATACAAAGTCGATGTTCTCGGCCAGTCGGTTGACGATGTGGCTAAAGAATTTCTGCAAAACCGCGGGCTTATTTAAAGCTCATGCAAAAAACACGGCAGGAGTTAAAACCCCACCGTGTTTTTTTTAATCTATTTTTACCTGTTTTAAATTCCAAATTTCATCGGAATATTCTTTTATTGTTCTGTCGCTGCTGAACTTTCCGCTCATGGCGGTATTAGCTATTGCCATACGCGCCCATTTTTCTCTGTTTCTATAATCCGCGTCAATCCTTTCCTGTGCCTTTACATAAGAGTCAAAATCCGCAAGCACAAAATATTCGTCGGCACGGCAGCCGTTTCCGTTTAAAAGCGAGTTATAAATATCTCTGAAAAGTTCTGTGTTTTTGTCAAACGTCCCGTCTATAAGGCTTGTAAGTGCCATTCTCACCCTTTGATCCATATTATAGACCATCCACGGGTCATAGTTGTTTTTTGAATATATCTTTATTATCTCGCTCGCTTTCAGGCCGAATATAACAATGTTTTCGTCTCCTACTTCCTCGCAGATCTCTATGTTTGCTCCGTCAAGAGTGCCTATTGTAACGGCACCGTTAAGCATAAGCTTCATGTTTCCGGTTCCGGAAGCCTCTTTTCCGGCTGTTGAAATCTGTTCGCTTACATCAGCCGCCGGTATAAGCATTTCGGCAAGAGACACACGGTAATTTTCCATAAAAACTACCTTTATTCTTCCGTTTATATCCGGATCGTTATTTATCACGTCAGACACACTGTTTATAAGCTTTATTATAAGCTTAGCCCTGTGATAGCTTGCCGCGCTTTTTGCACCGAAAATAAACGTTCTCGGTACCATGTCAAGCCCCGGATTCATCTTGAGAGTGTTATAAAGATAAATTATATTGAGCACATTTAAAAGCTGGCGCTTGTATTCGTGAAGCCTTTTTACCTGAACATCAAATATCGATTCAGGATCTACCTGTATTCCTTTTGTTTTATAAATATATTCCGCAAGACGGCGCTTATTTTCGCTCTTTACCGCCATAAACTCATTTCTGAAGTCTGCGCTGTCTGCAAGAGTCTTAAGCTTTTTAAGCTGTGAAAGATCGGTAATCCAGCCGTCGCCGATTTTTTCCGTTATAAGCTTTGCTAAATCCGGATTTGCGTGCAAAAGCCAGCGACGTTGAGTAATGCCGTTTGTTTTATTGTTGAACCTTTCCGGATAAAGGTCATAAAAATCCTTCAATACTTTCTTTTCAAGTATTTCCGTATGAAGCTCTGCAACACCGTTTACACTGTGGCTTCCAACAATGGCAAGATAAGCCATTCTGACCTGTCCGTCGGCAATTATCGCCATATCGCGTATCTTTTCACCATGCTGAGGATATTTTTCAAGTATCTCAATGCAAAAACGGCGGTTTATCTCCTCTATTATCTGATATATTCTCGGCAAAAGGCGGCTTAAAAGCTCAATAGGCCATTTTTCAAGCGCTTCCGGCATTATGGTATGGTTTGTGTAGGCACATGTCTTTTTTGTGATCTCCCATGCTTTCACCCAAGGAATATCATTTTCGTCAACAAGTATCCGCATAAGCTCGGCAACCGCTATCGACGGATGCGTATCGTTTAACTGCAGCGCCACCTTATCAGGAAAAAGAGTAAAGTCCGCATGATTTTTTTTGAATCTTTCAACTATCTTCTGAAGTGTAGCCGAAATAAAAAAATACTGCTGCCTAAGACGCAGTTCTTTTCCAAAGCTGTGATCGTCGGCAGGATAAAGCACGTCTGTAAGCGTCTGTGCAAGGTTTGCTTCCTCGACTGCCTTTTGATAGTTTCCGTCGTTAAATGACTTAAGGTCAAACCGGTTTTTCGGACGCGCATCCCAAAGCCTGAGAGTATTTACATTTTCCGTTCCATATCCAACTACCGGATAGTCATATGGCACAGCCATAACCGAGCTGCAGTTTTCCTGCACGAAGCGGTATTCGCCGTTTCCTTTAGGCACAGCCCGAACATTTCCGCCGAATTTCACTTCCGCCACATATTCGTTTCGCTTCAGCCCCCAGGGATCACCGTTTTCAAGCCACATATCAGGCTTTTCAACTTGATACCCGTTTTCTATATGCTGTTCAAAAATACCGTAATGATACCTTATTCCGCAGCCGTAAGCCGGAAGCGACATCGTTGAAAGCGAGTCAAGAAAGCAGGCCGCAAGACGCCCGAGTCCGCCGTTTCCAAGCCCCGGATCCGGCTCGCTTTCCTCTATTTTTCTGTAGTCTATGCCAAGGTCGTCAAAGGCTTCCTTTATCGGCCGGTAAAGAGAAAGATTAAGTATGCTGTTTCCGAAAAACCTGCCCATAAGAAATTCCATAGAAAGATAGTAAACCACTTTTACATCTTTCTCAAAATATGTTTCCTGTGTTTTCATCCAGATGTCGTTTACAATATCTCTTATGGCAAATACAGCCGCCTGATAAAGTTCCACATCCGTGGCATCCTTAACGGTTTTTCTTGTAAGCATACGCAGATTGTCAACAATCATTTTTTTGAATCGTTCTTTTGTCAGATTATTTTCCAAATATATTCCTCCAAGCATTGAAAAAATGAGAGCATAAATAATGCAAATATCATACCCGCAGCAGCCGAAACAAAATCCCTGACCTTTAATTTGCTATCGTTAAACAAAAGCCCGCAGCCAAAGTATACGGCTATCACAGCCAAAATCAAAGCAAGCGCCTTTTCAAGGTTTTTTGCCGCTATTTTGTCTGCAAAAAACGGGCAAAACAATATAATAAATCCGCCTGAAAAAGATGAAAAAAACCGCTTCAAAAGCAGTCACCTCGTAAAAAGACTGTTTATTATATCTATATTCAAAAATAAAAAACTATCCACAATCAAAATTTAATTTGTTATGTTTTCCTTAAGCCTTTCGGCTCTGTCCTGGGCTATGAGCACATCGATTATTCCGTCAAGCTCGCCGTTTACCACAGCTTCTATTTTGTATATTGTTATTCCGGCTCTGTGGTCTGTAACGCGGCCCTGCGGAAAATTATATGTCCTTATTTTTTCACTTCTGTCGCCGGTTCCCACCTGCCGGCGTCTGTTTTCGGATATTGCCTCGTCATGTTTTTTGCGTTCATATTCATAAAGCCTTGAATAAAGCACCTTAAGCGCTTTATCCTTGTTTTTTATCTGGCTTTTTTCATCCTGACACGATACCACTATTCCGGTAGGCATATGTGTGACCCTTACGGCCGAATCTGTCGTATTTACGCACTGGCCGCCGTTACCGGACGCACGAAACACATCTATACGAACATCATTCATATCTATGTTCACATCAACTTTTTCAGCTTCAGGCAAAACAGCTACCGTTGCAGTTGAAGTGTGAATCCTTCCGCCGCTTTCAGTAGACGGCACCCTCTGCACCCTGTGCACGCCGCTTTCATACTTAAGCCTCGAATATGCTCCGCGGCCGCTTATCATAAAACATATTTCCTTAAAGCCTCCAAGATCACTGGAATTTGCGCTTATTACTTCGGTTTTCCAGCCGCGGTTTTCAGCATATCTGCTGTACATTCTAAAAAGCGTTCCGGCAAACAGAGCCGCCTCGTCGCCGCCTGCCCCGGCGCGAATTTCCATAATTACGTTTTTTTCATCATTAGGATCCTTTGGCAAAAGCAACAGTTTAAGCCGTTCTTCGCTTTCGCTAAGTGCTGCGCGTCCGTCGCTAAGCTCCGATTTAAGAAGCTGACGCATTTCCTCATCATGATCCTCGCCGAGCATTTCCTCGGCTTCGTCTACATCCGCCTTAATTTTCCTGTATTTACGGTATTCTTCTATAATAGGCAAAAGTTCGCCATAGTCCTTCATAAGCTTCTGCCATTTTTCCTGGTCAGCTATAATATCCGGATCATTTACCTTATCCTCAAGCTCCAGATAGCTTCTTTCAAGATCCTCCAATTTATCGAACATCCGAAATCTCTCCACACAAACATCCAACTACTACCCTGTCAAGACCTGACAGGTCTTTAACAATATCAATTTTTCCATAACCGTTTTCGGCAAGTATTTCTCTTACATCCTTACCCTGGTCATAGCCTGTCTCGTAAAATAACCAGCCGCCGTTTTTCAAATGTTTTTTTGCTTCTTCCGTTATCTGTCTGTAAAACGAAAGCCCGTCATCACCGCCGTCAAGGGCAGTCAGCGGCTCAAATTTTTGCACTTCAGTCTGCAAAGAAGCGATAACAGAACGTCTGATATACGGCGGATTTGAAACCACAGCGTCAAAACGCCTCTTACCGAAATTTTCAAACAGATTGCTTTTAATAAACTTTACTCTGTTTGACACATCGTTTTTTTCAGCATTTTTATTTGCGGTTTCCAATGCCTTAACGCTTATATCTCCCGACACAACTTCTAATTTTCCCAATTTTGCAAGGCTTATGGCAATACATCCGCTTCCTGCGCCTATTTCGGCAAAGCTTCTAAGCGAATGTTTTTTTGCATACTCAAGCGCCGTTTCAACAAGAATTTCGGTATCGTTTCTTGGTATAAGCACGTTCTCGTTTACGTCAAAGTCGATACCCATAAACTCACAGCTTCCGGTTATATACTGTGAAGGCTCGTTGTTCATTCTGCGGCGCACCATGTCGAAAAATGCAGCCGACTGGTTTTCGTCCGGTTCAAAGTCGGGACTGCAATACAGCTTTGTCCTTGAAAAACCGGTTGCTTTCATAATAAATATTTCCGCTTCAAGACGTGCTTCAGGTATTTTTGCGGATTCAAGCATTTTTTTTGCCCGCCAAACAAGGCATCTTATGCTTTTTTCACTGAGGTTCATCCTCAAGCACCCCCTTAAGGGCAGCTATTGCGGCCTCAATCTGCTCGGAATCCGGCTCAGCCGTTGTTATTTTCTGTAGGCAAAGCCCCGGAGCGCTTACAATTTTAACCAAAGCCGAATCGCTTCTTCCGGCCCACTTGAGCACCTCGTATGACAACCCGGCAACAAGCGGCACAAGCAGTATTCGGCTCAATATACGCAATGATATTGTATCCGTTCGCACGAAAAAGAAAACTATTATGCTTATTATCATTACAATTAAAAGAAAGCTCGTTCCGCATCTTTTATTCAGTCTTGTATATTTTTTCACATTTTCAACTGTAAGTTCTTCATCATGTTCGAAACAGTTTATGGTTTTATGCTCGGCGCCGTGGTACATAAAAACCCTGTTCATTTCCTTCATTTTTGATATGAGAACGAGGTAGAGTATAAATATGCAAAGCCGTACCACGCTTTCAACTACTCCTATAAACCACGTTCCCGGAACCAAAGGCCGAAACCAGCTTCCGATTATTACAGGAAGCACAAAAAACAGACCTACCGAAAATATAACCGATACGCACACGCTGAAATATATGAGCACATCCCCAAGCTTATCACCGAAGATTTTAGTTAAAAAAATCTCGAATTTCCCCGGCTCCTCGGTTTCATCGTCAAGGCCGGCAAGCTGCGACGAACGTGTTATGATTTTTACTCCTATTACAAGCGACTGCACAAAAGCCGCTATTCCTCTGAATATGGGCAGTCTGAAAATACTGTTTCTGCTAAACGCGTCATCTATCGGTTCTTTTTCAACGCAAAGCGTGCCGTCAGGACGTCTTACAGCCATTGCATACATCTTTTTTCCGCGCATCATTACGCCTTCAATTACAGCCTGACCGCCGATATAATTACGCGGCTTGTTTTCTTTATCCATTTTATCTGTCACCTCAAAAAAAATTAAACGCATACGTTTATCGCTAAAAAGCCACACAGCAGCCAAAGCCTGATACACATATATTTTTTAATTATATCATATTTTACCCAAATTAAAAAGGCAAATGTTGCCCTGTATAAAAAAGAAAAGGGCTGAACCTTATGTTCAACCCTCTCGCTTCATAATTATTTAATGCCGTATTTTTTGTTGAATTTCTCAACTCTTCCGCCTGCTTCATGGAGAAGCTTCTGGCTTCCCGTGTAGAACGGATGGCACTTTGAGCAAACCTCGACTCTGATTTCTTCTTTTGTTGAGCCGGTAACAAACTCATTGCCGCAGTTGCATTTTACCTTCGCCTGGTAATATTTTGGATGGATATCCTTCTTCATTTTAAAATTCACTCCTTAAACTTTTGTTGATCAATAATTACGCACATTATTTATAGACAACAGTGGTATTATACCATGTGAAAACAAATTATGCAACAACAAAATACTGCAATTATTTCTTGCTTTCGCTTGAACCCATAAGCATTACCGTCTGAACAAATTCGTCATTGTTTTTTGTGCGGCGCATAAGGTTTATTACCTCTTCCGTGCTTTCTACAACCGGCAGATTGCTTATAAGACGGCGTATTTTATACATAGCGTCCATTTCATTACGGCTTAAAAGCATTTCGTCACGTCTGGTACCGGATTTGTTTATGTCGATTGCAGGAAACATACGTCTTTCGGCAAGCTTTCTGTCAAGCACAAGTTCCATGTTGCCTGTACCCTTGAATTCTTCAAAAACAACATCATCCATCTTGCTGCCGGTTTCTATGAGCGCCGTCGCAAGTATCGTAAGGCTTCCGCCGTTTTCTATGTTTCTTGCAGCGCCGAAAAATTTCTTTGGCATGTACAGCGCCGCCGGATCAAGGCCGCCTGAAAGCGTTCGTCCGCTTGGCGTCGTAGTCAGATTGTACGCTCTTGCAAGACGTGTAATGCTGTCAAGAAGCACAACCACATCCTTGCCCTGCTCTACAAGCCTCTTGCATCTTTCAAGCACCATTTCAGCCACTCTTTTGTGATGCTCCGGCTGCTCGTCAAATGTCGAGTACACTATTTCAACTTTTTCTCCGCTTATTGAACGCTGGATATCCGTTACTTCCTCCGGTCTTTCATCTATAAGCAGCACAATAAGGTTTACGTCCTCATGATTTTTTACTATGGCATTTGCCATACCTTTTAAAAGTGTTGTTTTGCCGACTTTAGGCTGGGCAACTATCATGCCTCTCTGCCCCTTGCCTATAGGTGATACAAGGTCTATTATACGGGAAGAAATATCTTCCTTTGTAGTTTCAAGTGTAAGCCGTTTGGTTGGATATATCGGAGTAAGGTCTTCAAAGTTTGGACGTCTGATAGATTTGTCAGGCGTATCGCCGTTTACGGTTTTAACATAGATGATTGCATTGAATTTTTCGCCTTCCCGTGATTGGCGGATATATCCGTTTACCAAATCTCCGGTTTTAAGATTAAAACGGCGTATCTGAGTTTGCGAAATGTAAATATCTCCAGAACCCGGGAGAAAATTTTCAGCCCGTAAAAAACCGTAACCGTCAGTATGCACTTCAAGCACGCCGTGGCGTTCCTCATTTTCATACTTTTTTTCGGTTTTGTTTTCCTTTTCGTCAGCAGTGCATTTCATCTCCGACGATTCGTCTTGTGCCTCATCATCTTTTATTTCGGCATCAAAGTCGTCCATAGGAAATACACTTTTTTCAGTATCTTCTGCTGTCTCTTCTTTAATGTCTGTTGTTTTTTGTCCTTCCTCACATTTTTCCGCCTTAATTATTCTGTCGATCAATTCTGTCTTTTTAAGTGCAGACACAGATTTAAGACCAAGTTCTTTAGCTTTCAGCCTGAGTTGGGCAAGTGTCATTTTTTCAAATGCTTCACTCAAAGTAATACCTCCATTTTAATTATTTAGGAATCTTAAGTGTCTGACCGATTTGTATATTTGAGCTTTCGGTAAGGCCGTTTGCTTCAAGTATTTTTTTATAGCCGGAATAATTTCCATATACCTTCTGGCTTATACCGCTTATCGTATCTCCGGAAACTACCGTATATGTATCGCTTTGAGTTGCGTCGCCTGAAGCCGCTGCTGTGCCGTTTGCATTTGCCGCAGCGCCTGTCGTGTCGCCCGTCGTCGTATCAGTCGTTGTTGACGGGGTGGCATTATCTTTAAGCTTATCCTGAAGCGACAGTATTTCAAGCTTATATTCCTCGTTTTTCTGTTTCATATCCTGATAATCCGTAAGCTGCGAGTTAAGCGCGCTTACCTTATGTGTAAGAGTAACAGTCCTTACTATAAGAAACAAAAATACAAACACCGCTACGGCGCAAACTATTATCAGCTTTTTGCCCGCCGGAGTAAACTCCTGCTGTTTTATTTTTTTGCCGTCATTTGGAGATTTAAGAAGGTCAAGTGTTTCACTGCTCTTATTCTTTTTTCTCTTGTACTGCATCTCGTTATACACGTCGGTCTTATGAGGCATATGTCCGGCCTTCTGACCGTTGTTCTTCATCATTTTGTGGCGTTCTATTTTTTCATCAGCCATGCGCTTTTTGATTTCTTCAAAGCTTGTAGGCGCATCTGCCGCTAATGTCTTTTTTGGCTCCTGAGGCTCATCGGCTCCGAAATCCCTTTTAAAGCCCTTCGGACGTTCTTTATGCCTTACTACCTGAACCTGTTCGTCATCTTCTTCTTCATTGTGGCGCTTAAGATTTTTCTTGCGCGGATTAATATCACGTATGTCGCTTGGCTCGTCTTTAAGCACGCTTTCATCCATTTCGGCTTCAATATCGGCAAGGTTAGGCGCAGGTGAATCATCGGCTTTTTCAGCTGTTTCATCAGGCTGTTTTTCGGCATCATTCTTTTGTTCTTCACCCAGAATGTCGGTATTAAGCTTATACTCAGACTGAATGCCGTCCATGCTTTGTTTATTTACGTCAGGTTCTTTTCCGGAAACATCAGCAGTTTTACCCGTATCTTCAGTCTGCCCTGTAATTTTGCTTTTTGTTGTGCTGTAAGTTTTTGTATCGTCATTTTTATTGTCAGGGCTGTTTTTTCTAAGCGGATGATTTTCCATCATCAGTTTGACTATATCCTTTGGATAATCGCTGTAAATATCATCAGAAGAGCGCTGCTCTTGATTTTTATTTTCAAAATCCTTATCCATTGTATCCTCCTGTATAAATTAATAAATATCCTTTTGCGTATTCAATAATACTCACACAATAAAGGTATGTCAACAAAAATACAGGCATATAAACAAATATATGCCTGTTTATATCAAATTATTTGCTTTCGTTTTCAGGCATATCCGATAAAACGCCCTTAAGACTTCCTGCAAGCCCGGCAAGTGACTGTATTTCCGAAGGTATAATAATTTTTGTTGCTTTTCCGTCGGCTGCTTTTGAAAACGATTCAAGGCTTTTTATGGCTATTACATTTTTTGTAGGTGCCGAATCATTAAGCATTTTAATGCCCTCAGCCGTTGCCTGCTGAACTTTAAGTATAGCCTGTGCCTGTCCTTCCGAACGTCTGATTGTTGCCTCCTTATCGGCATCGGCCTTTAATATGGCAGCTTCCTTTTCAGCCTGGGCACGAAGAATCATGCTTTCCTTTTCGCCCTCTGCCACAAGAATAGCGCTTCTTTTTTCACCCTCAGCCTGAAGAATCTTTTCACGTCTTTCACGCTCGGCCTTCATCTGTTTTTCCATAGAATCCTGAATTTCCTTAGGCGGCATAATATTTTTAAGCTCAACACGGTTAATTTTTATTCCCCACGGGTCGGTCGCTTCGTCAAGAATTATACGCATTTTGCTGTTGATAATATCCCTCGACGTAAGGGTCTGGTCAAGCTCAAGCTCGCCTATTATGTTACGAAGAGTTGTTGCGGTAAGGTTTTCAATGGCACGGATAGGGTTATCAACGCCGTAAACGTAAAGCTTTGGATCCGTTATCTGAAGATATATTACCGTATCTATCTGCATCGTTACGTTATCTTTTGTTATTACCGGCTGAGGCGGGAAATCCGCTACAAGTTCCTTCAGGTTTACTTTTTTTGATATTCGCTCTACTACCGGTATTTTAAAATGAAGCCCCGTTCCCCATGAAGAATGGTATGCGCCAAGCCTTTCCACAACAAATACATACGCCTGCGGCACAATCTTCATATTCGGCACAAGAAACACAAGTATTATCAAAGCAATAATAATATACGCCATATAATCACTCCTTATTTTACATAAACGGTAACGCCTTCAATTCTCACTATTTCAACCACATCGCCTTTTTCAAACGGTTTGTCGTTTTCCGCAGATCTTGCCGTCCATATTTTTCCGTCCGCCTTTACTGCGCCAGGTTCGCTGCCGGATATTTTTTCAACGACATCGGCTTTGCTGCCAATTATCCTGTCTGCGTTTGTTTTTACGTTTCCAATTTTCAGAAATCTTTTTACAAACGGCCTTGCCATAATAAAAAGCGCAAACGATACAACTACAAACACCACAAGCTGCGCCGTTGACCCAAGACCGGCCTTTGCTGCCGCCATCGCGCATACCGCGCCGAAGCAAAACCATATTGACACAAGGTTAAACGTAACCGCTTCCGCAATGGCAAATATCACGAACAATACTATCCATAATATCACACCGGTCATACATATCACTCCTCGGTGGTTTCAAATGTATTACTTTAAAAATCCGTTTACTATCTGTGCTTCGGCCTCTGCCTCAGTAAGGCCAAGAGTCATAAGCTTTGTTATCTGCTCTCCCGCTATCTTTCCTATGGCGGCTTCATGCACAAGAGTAGCGTTTATATTGTTTGCCGTTATTTCCGGAAGTGACGTTACAACTCCGTTGTCCATTATAATCGAGTCGCACTCCGAATGACCCATACATTCCGAATTTCCGTTAAGCGCCGATACAAACTTCTGTCTTGAGTTTTCCTTAGCCACCGATCTTGACACAAGATTTACGCTTGAGCCGTCGCCGTCAAGATCTATCTCAAATCTGGTTTCGGCATACTGTGTGCCGTGAGTAAGTATTTTTTCCTTTACAACAACAGTGCCGTTTTCTTTGGCTTTTGCCTTAGTTGTTCTGAGGGTAGAATCCACGCCGCGAAGCTGGGTCGTTTCAAGTTCGATATAGCCGCCCTCTTCAACTTCTATTATTGTCTGAGGGTTGATTATTCTTTCGCCTTTTCCGTCACCTGTACCAATATGCTTTTCGATATAACGCACTCTTGCGTTTTTGCCTACAAAAAACCTGTGTATTCCGTTGTGTTCGCTTAGCGCGTCACCGTCGTTATGGATTCCGCATCCGGCAACTATTACAATATCCGAGTTTTCACCGATATAGAAATCATTATACACAAGATCATGTATTCCTGCCTGAGTTACAAGCGCCGGTATATGCACGCTTTCGTTTTTGGTGTTTGGTTTTATTATAATATCTATTCCCGGCTTATCGGTTTTCGGCACTATATCTATGTTTGCCGAAGAATTTCTCGCCGCCGCCTTTGAATTAAGCCTTATATTATATGCTCCTACAGGCACTGAATGCAGATCAGTTACTTCCTCAAAAAGCTGTTCAAAAACCTTGTCGTCCATTAAGTCCATTTTTATCTTTCCTCCCTCAGCACACTGCATCCGGCGGTACTTACCGTATCGTCGCCCAAAAGCAGGCCCAAAACGTCATCTTTGGCACCCTTGTTTACAATTATGCCGTTTGCTATAACTATTATCTCGTCCGCTATATTGAGTATACGCTCCTGATGGGATATTATGATTATGGAACCGTGTATCTCGTCGTGCATTTTCTGGAAAACGTCTATAAGATTTTTAAATGACCAGAGATCTATTCCGGCTTCCGGTTCGTCAAAAATAGAAAGCTTTGTCTTTCTGGCCAAAACAGTAGCTATTTCTATTCTTTTAAGCTCGCCGCCGGAAAGAGAAGCGTTTACCTCTCTGTTTATATAATCCTTGGCGCAAAGACCTACCTCTGAAAGATACGAACATGCATCGGCTGTGCAAAGCTGTTTTACGCAGGCGAGATTTATAAGATCTCTTACTGTAACGCCCTTAAATCTTACCGGCTGCTGGAAAGCAAAGCTTATGCCTGCTTTTGCCCTGTCGGTTATTGACATATCGGTAATATCGGCCCCGTCAAGGAATATTTTGCCGGATGTCGGTTTTACAATGCCGGCAATTATTTTCGCAAGCGTTGATTTTCCGCCTCCGTTTGGCCCGGTAATTACTATAAACTTATTATCGTCTATTGTAAGGCTTATGTCCCTTATAATATCCTTGCTGTCTTCCACAACATAGGAAATATTTTTTAACTCTAACATTTTGTCCTCCTGAAAAAATAACGCCTAAAAAAATTATTTGTATTTTGGATAAAAAGATACATTTGATTTTAAAAACAGCAAAGCATAAATACTATAAATAAACAAATAAAATATACAGCAATGTATATTTTATCATAAAAGCAGAGATAAACATATTCAAGCGCAGACATATACAATATTGCTTACATACATGTCCACGCGAAAACGCCACATTTTCCTTTAAAACACATCCAACGGATGGCTGTACGTGAGGCAATCTCCACTTATTTTTTTAAATATTTTATCTTAGTATTATAACAATTTTACATCTTTTCGTCAACACAATTAAAAATGGCTGTATATTAACCCTTCAAAAATCTTGACAACAAAATAAATTGGTATTAAAATTAATTATTGTATGTGTTTCCGTAGCTCAGATGGATAGAGCGACCGCCTCCTAAGCGGACGAGGTTCGCCCGCCAAAAATTGAATAACCCCTAAATATGTCTCCGTAGCTCAGCTGGATAGAGCGCACGCCTCCTAAGCGTGAGGCCGGGAGTCCGAATCTCCCCGGGGACGCCATAAAGGCCGCAACCGCAACAGGTTGCGGCCTTTTC